>AUXO015912687.1_pt1 | contig 15205 bp, 9 predicted proteins | sample 768731 | NCBI WGS metagenome assembly AUXO01 (sample SAMN02715735, study PRJNA202380) | gut metagenome | biome: sheep rumen | host: Ovis aries | place: New Zealand: Palmerston North
CTAATACCTTTAAATCTAGATAATCCAATTAAAGTTGCAACAGCACCGATAATACCACCTTGTATTGCAAGGCCAGATAATCCTGTGAATTCTCCATTCTTAAATCCTAATACCTCTCCAAAATTAGAGAAACTTGATATATTAAATAATACATACCAAATTCTTGCACATACTATCGCAACAGGTATTGTTATTACTGCAAAAAAGTAAACATCATCTGATGATATTCCAACTCTTTTTGCTTCTCTTAATACTAAATACATACCAACAACAATACCAGTTAAAATACATAATGCGTAAAACGCAATAGTAAATGGACCGATATTAAATGTAGATGGTACTACTAAATTAGAATTTAATAGTTCTTGTAAAAACATATAATACTACTCCTTATTTGAAGCCTTAACATTAACCTTGTTAACAAATTCTAAGGCTGAATTATAACCCATTAGCTTTAATTTTTCATTCATTGCGGCAGACTCTACTAACAATGAAACACTACGTCCTGCAAGAACTGGAATAGTAACTTTTGCGATTTCAGTATTAAAATATTTAACTTTTTCTGAATCTAGACCTAATCTATCGTAATATTTGCTTTCATCCCATTTTTGTAATTCAACAACAAGCTTAATTGCCTTTTTACTACGATAAGCACCAGCACCAAACATTTTAACAACATCAACAATACCGATACCTCTAATCTCCATATAACGCTTTAATATTTCAGGAGATTCACCAACAAGGTTACCTGGTTCTTTTTCTAATATTTCAACTAAATCATCTGCAATTAACTGATGACCTCTTTTAATTAAATCTAAGGCAGTTTCAGACTTACCAATACCACTCTTACCTATAATTAATGTACCCATACCATTAATATCCAATAATGTACCATGAACTGATAATCTTTCAGATAACTTATCTTGTAAATATGAGAATAGCTTTGATGAAGTTTGAGTTGTTCTTAATCTTGAACGGAAAACTGCAATATGATACTTTTCTGCCATATCAATAAATATCTGATTAATCTTAACGTTAATAGAAAAAACTAAGCATGGAGGATTTAAAGAAAATATCTTTTCCACATTCTTTTCTATAACATCTTTTGGTTCACTTTCTAAAAATGATGCATCCTTAGAACCAATCAAACAGATTCTTGTGTTTTCAAAATAATCAAAGAATCCTGCAAACTCTAAGCCTGGTCTTGATACTTGATCTGATGTGATTTTTGCATCAATACCTTCCTTACCTGCAATAAGCTCTAAGCCATTATCCTTAGCAAACTTATTGACTGATACATATAATTGTTCTGCCATATTAACCTCCTAAATATAATCAGATATTATATATTCTATAATTTCAGATAAAACATATCCAAAAATTAAATACAAAACACACGAGCTTGTTGTACTAAACACCTTAAATACTGTTGCATTAATTAACGCAAACAATGTCATAATAAGTGCTAATACAATAAACTTTTTTATAATAAAAAGCATTATTCTTCCACGCATTTTAAAATAAATATGCTTATATAAGAAAAATGTAGTGCTAATAACTAAGGATACTAAAAATAGCATAAATATATTATCTATAATTAAATCCAATGAGAAAAAGCCGAATATTACAGTAGTTGATACATAAATTATAAAGAAAGAAAACATTTCCTTTAGTAATTCATTAAAATACCATCTCATATTTCTTTTAGGCTTACCTTTAGCTGATGCTTGATAAAGCATTTCTACTAAATCATCTTGCATGTCTTTTGACATGTTTGGGTCTAAATCTAATAATGATTTTCTGATATTTTCTTTTTCACGCATTATATCTATAGGTGTCTTTTCTTTTTTCTTTCTTTTCTGTTTTGCATTTGGCTTTATGTCCTTTTGAGGCATAATATCACCACTTTCAAAATACTTTATTATTATATAATAATATTTTTAATAATACAAATTAATATGAAAAAAGCGAGTTAAACTCGCTTAATTAACTATTTATTTTCAAGTAATGGCTTTAAATATTTTGCAGTATATGATTCCTCACATTTAATTAAATCCTCAGGTCTACCGCTAAATAATACCCTACCACCACGTTCTCCACCATCAGGTCCCATATCAATAATATAATCTGCAAGCTTAATAACATCTAAGTTATGCTCAATAATTAATACTGTTGCACCTTGATCTGCTATTCTATTAATTACATTCATAAGCTTTTTAATATCATCAGTATGTAATCCTGTTGTAGGTTCATCCATAATATATAGAGTTTGTGGAGTTATTTTTGCGTTTAATTCTGTCGCAAGCTTTATACGCTGTGCCTCACCACCAGATAATGTAGTTGATGATTGACCAAGCTTAATATATCCTAAACCTACATCAAATAGAGTTTGTAGCTTATTTCTAATTTTTGGGAATGCACTAAAGAATTCTAATGCTTCTTCAACTCTCATATTTAAAACATCTGAAATACTCTTATCTTTAAATTTAATCTCTAAAGTTTCAGATTGGTATCTTGTACCATGACAAACCTCACATGGTACATAAACATCTGGTAAGAATTGCATTGAAATTCTTTTAACACCATCTCCCCAGCATGCTTCACATCTACCACCCTTTACATTGAATGAGAAATGAGCTTTTGTGTATCCTTTTGCTTTCGCATCTGTTGTTTTTGCAAATAATTCTCTTATATCATCAAATACTTTTGTATATGTTGCTGGATTTGATCTTGGTGTACGACCAATTGGCTGTTGAGAAATATGAATAATTCTTTCGATATTTTCAACGCCCTTAATTGAATCAATTTTACCAGGTATTAAGGTTCTTGCCTTATATATCTTTTTATAAACATTTTTATATAAGCATTCATTTACAAGACTAGACTTACCAGAACCTGATACACCTGTTACAAGTGTAATAACACCTAAAGGGATTTTAACATTAACATTCTTTAAATTGTTTTCCTTTGCACCCTTTATTTCAATCCATTTACCAGTAAGCTTTCTTCTCTTTTCAGGTAACTCAATTTTTAACTTACCAGTTAAATATTTACCTGTTAAGGAATTAGGGTTTGCCATAACCTCTTCTGGTGTACCTTGGGCAACAATTTCACCACCATGTATACCAGCACCAGGTCCAACATCTACTAAATAATCACTTTGAAGCATTGTATCTGTATCATGTTCAACAACGATTAATGTATTACCTAAATCACGCATTTGCTTTAAGGTATCAATTAAACGTTGATTATCTTTTTGATGTAAGCCAATTGATGGTTCATCTAATACATATAAAACTCCTGTAAGCTGACTTCCTATTTGTGTTGCAAGTCTAATACGCTGTGCTTCTCCACCTGATAGTGTATCAGCACTACGAGATAATGTTAAATATTCTAATCCTACATCAATTAAGAATTTTAATCTATCAGTTACTTCTTTAATTGCCTGCTTTGCAATTTGAGCTTTTTCTTCACCTAAATTAAGATTTTTAAACCATTCATATGACCTATCAATTGACATTTCACATACATCCGCAATTGATTCATCGCCAATTTTAATGTTTAATACTGATTCATTTAATCTTCTACCATTACATTTAGGACATAAAGTTTCTGTCATGTATTGCTGTAACCAATCTCTTATCCAATCAGAATCTGTTTCATTATATCTTCTTTGAAACATTGGTACAATTCCTTCAAATCTTTCAGTCTTATCATGGTTTCTACCTGATGTTGACTTCATCTTAAAACTAATTACATCTGGTGAACCAAAAAGGATAATATCTTGATTTTTCTTAGATAGATCTTTAAATGGAATTGTTGTATCAATTTTATAATATTCACATACTTGATATAATTCAGCATTTGATAAATTACCTGAATCTTGATTCTTATAAGGTAGGATACATTTATCATCAATTGATTTTTCCCAATCAATTACTAATGCTGGATCAATATTTAAGTTAGCACCTAATCCATTACAGTTAGGACATGCACCAAGTGGTGAATTAAATGAGAATAGACGTGGTTCTAGTGTTGCAAGTGAGAATCCACAATAAGGACATGCGTGAACTGTTGAATAAAAATATTCTTTATCATCTGCATATACAACAACATATCCATCCGCTTCCTTTATCGCAGTTTCAACTGCTTCAAACACTCTAGAACGTATTCCTTCTTTCATCTTTAATCTTTCAATCACAATATAAATATTATGCTTCTTTGTACGTTCAAGTTTTATCTCTTCTGATAGCTCATGCATTTCACCATCTACCATTGCACGAACATATCCTTTTTTAAGGTATGTTTCAAATACCTTAACATGTTCTCCTTTTTCACGGAATATAACAGGAGATGTTATATATAATTTAGTGCCCTCACTAAATTCCATAATCTTATCTACTATTTGATCAATTGAAGATGATGAAATAGGAATATTATGATTAGGACAATATGGAGTACCTACTCTTGAGAATATTACTCTTAAATAATCATATATTTCAGTTACAGTACCAACAGTTGATCTTGGGTTATGAGATGCTGATTTTTGGTCAATTGATATTGCAGGTGATAAACCTTCAATAGAATCAACATCTGGTTTTTCATTAGAACCAATAAATTGTCTTGCAAAAGAAGATAATGATTCAACAAATCTTCTTTCTCCTTCTTGGAAAATAGTATCGAAGGCAAGAGATGATTTACCAGACCCTGATACACCTGTCATTACTATAAGCTTATCCTTTGGTAATGTAATATCTACATTTTTTAAATTGTTCTCCCTAGCTCCCTTTACTATTATCTTATCCATAATTACCTCTTTATCTTTTCTTGGAATTCCTTATCATCCATGATATAAATTCCTAATTCCTTTGCCTTATCAAGCTTAGAGCCTGCAGCCTCACCTGCAATAACAATATCAGTTTTTTTAGAAACTGATTCACTTATTTTTCCACCTTGCTTCATAATAAGCATTTTAGCCTCATCTCTTGGCATAGATATAGTACCTGTTAATACTACCTTTTTACCAGTAAAGAAGCCTTCTATTAATTCTTCACCAATGTATTTAGTATTTAATCCTAAATTCTTTAATCTTTCAATTAATTCTAAATTTAGTGGATTATTAAAATAATCAACAACACATCTAGCAATAACCTCACCAATATCATCTAAATTAGATAATTCCTCAAATGTTGCGTTTATAATACCATCTATATCTTTAAATCTCTTTGAAATAATTAAAGCTGCCTTAGCACCAACATGTCTAATACCTAAACCAAATACTAATCTATCTAAATTATTCTTCTTAGATTCTTCTATTGCATTTAAAAGATTAGTAATAGACTTTTCACCAAGACCTGGAATATTTACTAATTCATTATAATTAAATTTTAAATTAAATATTGATGATACATCAGTTAAATAGCCTAATTCAAATAATAATCTTGAAAGCTTATCTCCTAAAGAATCAATATTATATGCAGGCTTTGATGCGAAATGTATTAGCTTATTAATAAGCTTATCCTTACATAAAGGATTAATACAATACCAATCAGCCTCACCCTCATATCTTTTTAATGCTTCACCACAACAAGGACATTTATCTATCATTACAAATGGTTTTATTTCTTTTCTTTCCTCAAGGACTGGTCCTACAACCTCAGGAATAACATCACCAGCCTTATGTAGTGTAACAATATCACCAATATGTACATCCTTCATTTTAATATAATCTTCATTATGAAGTGTAGCCTTAGATACAACTGAACCTGCAAGTGAAACAGGCTTAAATACACCAACAGGTGTAATAACACCAGTTCTTCCTACTTGGTATATTATATCTAATAATTGTGTTTTTACTTCCTCAGGTGGGAATTTATATGCGATAGCCCACTTAGGATATTTTACAGTTTCACCAATTATAGAATGTAATTCTAGCTGATTAACCTTAATTACAATACCATCAATATCATAAGGTAGGTTAGGACGTAATTCACCCATTTTTTCTATATATTTAATTACATCATCCATACTATTACATAGCATATAATTTGGATTGACATTAAAGCCAAGCTCACGCATTTTTATTAAAGCTTCTTCTTGTGTTAAAATATCATCTTCCATGTAATAATATAAGAATGCATCTAAGTTACGTTTACTTGCAACCTTGCTATCTAATTGTCTTACAGAGCCTGCGGCAGCATTTCTACAGTTTGCAAAAATTTCTTCTCCTGCCTCTTCACGCTCTAAGTTTAGCTTTCTTAATGATTCTCTTGGCATATAGATTTCTCCTCTAACCTCTAAAGAATCATTGTTTTTTAATTTTAATGGAACTGATTTAATAGTTCTAACATTATGAGTTATATCCTCACCAACTAAACCATTACCTCTAGTTGATGCTTCTACTAATATACCATTACTATATTTTAAAGATACAGAAAGACCATCTATTTTAAGCTCACATAAATATTTGGCTTCAGGCGCAACCTCTTTAACTCTTTTATCAAAATCATATAATTCTTCATAACTAAATGCATCTGATAATGATGCCATTTTAGTTTCATGTGTTACCTTTTTGAATTTAGTTAAAACCTCACCACCAATTCTATTAGTAGGTGAATCTAGGGTCTTTAATTCAGGATGTTCTTCTTCTATTTTAATAAGCTCGTTCATAAGCTTATCATATTCATAATCCTCCATAATTGGCATATCCTTTGTATAATATGCTTCTGATGCTTTATTAAGGATTTCTTTAATTTCATTTAGTCTTTCTTCAATAGTTGGCATATAAACCTCCAAAAAATGTATATTAATATTATAACACTTTTAAATCTTATTTATGTATTAAAATGACAGGTAGCACCTGTCATAATAATTAATTTATTTTAGTTAATGATGGGTGAGTTGATAACATCTTTTTAATACCTGTAGGTAACGCAAACGCAATCTCTGCGATTTTACCATTAATGCTTATAACCTTACCATCGCCAAATGTCTTATGGTTAACCTTATCTCCAACCTTAAGATTTGAAGTTACGGCATCCTTTGCGCTTAAAACATTAGGTATTGCCTTAGATTCTATATCCTTCTTAGGTGTTTTATATTCACCATATAAATTATAGAATTCTCTTTTCATTTCACCTAAGAAGCAAGAAGGCATCATTTGTTGAGTAAATCCAAATAAGAATCTTCTTCCTACATGAGATATAAATAATCTATCCTTTGCACGAGTAATACCTACGTAACAAATTCTTCTTTCTTCTTCTACATCTTCTTTAGTTACCGAATTTTGTGATGGGAATATTCCATCCTCCATCGCAACCATAAATACATTTTTAAATTCCAATCCTTTAGCCTGATGATATGTTGTAAGAATTACTGAATCAGATTCTTTCGCATCATCATTCTCACTTCTTAAGGCTAAATCTGATAAAAGAATATCTAATATTTCTTCATTAGTTAACCCTTCATCCTCATGGTCTAATTCTGTTTCTTTTAAAACAGATTTAAATTCCTTAATGTTTGATATTCTATCTTGATATTCATCAGAATCACCTTTTTTAAGCATATCTTCATATGAGGTTTCCTTTAATAAGATATCAATAATATCAGGAAGCTTACAATTAGCAAGAGATTCTTTAATTGATGTCATCATAATTTTAAATTTCTTTAATTCTATAGAACCAGAACCACTATATAAATCTATTGATTCAAAAAGTGATTTGTTATATTCATTTGAAACACTAGTAAGTGATTCTATTACCTTATCACCAATTTTTCTTTTTGGTTCATTTACAATTCTTAAGAAAGAAAAATTATCATCAGGATGAACTAATACTCTTAAGTATGCAGTCATATCCTTTATTTCTTTTCTTGCAAAGAATGATAATCCTCCAAAAATTCTATATGGAATATGTTCTCTTAATAAAACATCTTCAAATCCTCTTGATATGTAATTAGCACGATACATTATCGCAAAATCACTATAGCTATCACCCTTATCGTGAAGTTTCTTTATTTGTTCTACAACAAATGAAGCCTCACCAAACGCTGTATCTGCGTCATATAAAATAGGCTTATCTCCTGTTTTACCATGAGAATACATAACCTTTTTAATTTGGTTAGGGTTTTTATCAATAATACAGTTTGCTAAATTTAGGATTTCATTAGTAGAACGATAATTTTCTTCTAATAGAATCATTTTGTGATCCTTATAATCACGTCTAAATTTATGGATATTTTCGATTTTTGCACCACGGAATGAATAAATACTTTGGAAGTCATCACCAACAACAAATATGTTATTATGTAATGCCGCAAGCATTCTTATTAATACATATTGTAATGCGTTAGTGTCTTGGAATTCATCTACTAATATATATTCGAATTTGTATTGATATCTATATAATACTTCAGGTGCTTCTTTAAATAATTCAATAGTTTTAATAATTAAGTCATCAAAATCTAATAAATTATTCTTTATCTTATATTCTTCATATAATCTTGATACTGTATCATAATCTTGGTTTAAAAATGGATCATCTATAGAAAATGCTTCAAAGTTTTTAGATTTAGAAATTAAATGTCTTAATTCCTTTGGTTTAGAATCAATACATTCATTTTTACATATATCTTTAACTATTTTTTGTGCGTCTTCTTCATCAATTATATTAAAAGAATTTGTATAATTTTCTAAATGGCCAATTTCTTTTCTTAATATTCTTACACAAAATGAATGGAATGTAGAAACCCACATATTTTTAGTATCAATACCACCTAAAATATTAGAAATTCTAACCTTCATTTCATTTGCAGCCTTATTAGTAAATGTTAAGGCTAAAATAGAATCCTTTGATACACCAAGCTCATCTATTATATATGCTATTCTTGTCGTTAAAACCTTAGTTTTTCCAGATCCAGCACCAGCCATAACCATAACTGCACCACTAGTTTGAGTTACTGCGGCCTTTTGTGGTTCATTTAATCCACTTAAATCCATTATTATTTTGCTTCCTTTTCCATAAAATCATCATAATTAGATAGTCTATCTTCCCATGTACCATCTAAATTAAATTTAATAATTCTATTTGCAACAGTAGATAATAATTCTCTATCGTGTGATGAATATAAAATATTTCCCTTAAAATTAGTCATACCTTCATTAAGTGATGTAATTGATTCCAAATCAAGATGGTTTGTTGGGTCTTCGAATACTAAAACGTTAGGACATTCAACCATAAGCTTAGCTAAAATACATCTAACCTTTTCTCCACCTGATAATACAGTACATGACTTAGTTGCTTCTTCACCTGCAAATAAAACTCTTCCTAAATATTGACGTATAAATGTTTCTGTTTGATCTTCTTTAGAATATTGTCTTAACCAATCAATTAAAGTCATTTCCTTTGTGAAATATTCTTTATTATCTTGCATTAAGAATCCTTGAGATGTTGTAATACCCCATTTGAATTTACCAGTAAAATCTTTATCCTTACCTGATAAAATATTAAATAACGCAGTAATTTGTAATGTATTTTCTGCAAGGAATGCGATCTTATCATTCTTATTTACAGAGAATGATAAATCATTAAATAGACCTGGCTTTGTTAAATGCTCAACAAATAAAATATCATTACCAACTTCTCTATTAGGCTTAAAACCTAAGTATGGATATCTTCTTGATGATGGTTCAATATCTGTTATTTCAATCTTTTCAAGTAACTTCTTTCTTGATGTTGCTTGCTTAGATTTAGATTTATTAGCACTGAATCTTGCAATGAATTCCTTTAATTCCTTAACCTTTTGTTCACTCTTCTTATTTTCATCTTGAGCTTGCTTTAAAGCTAATTGTGAAGATTCATACCAGAATTCATAGTTACCAACATAAAGCTTAATATGTCCTCTATCAACATCACAAATATGTGTACATACATTATTTAAGAAGTGACGGTCGTGAGATACTATTAATACTGTATTTTCAAAATCTAATAAGAAATTTTCTAACCATTGTGTAGACTTATAATCTAAGTTGTTTGTAGGTTCATCTAATAATAATACATCAGGATTTCCGAATAATGCTTGTGCAAGTAAAACCTTAATTTTAATCTTTGCATCTAAATCAAGCATTTTTTCATAGAATACTTCTTCAGGTACTCCTAAGCCTGCAAGTAATGTTTCAGCATCAGATTCAGCTTCCCATCCACCAAGCTCTGCAAATTCACCTTCAAGTTCAGCAGCTCTTATACCATCAGCATCAGTAAAATCTGCTTTTTCATATAATGCATCCTTTTCTTTTCTTATATCCATAAGCTTCTTATGGCCTAATAAAACTGTATCTAATACTGTTTCATTATCGTATTTATGTTGATCCTGTGCTAAGACAGACATTCTTTCCTTAGGGTCTAATTCAACATGACCTGTTGTTGATTCGATTTCTCCAGATAAAAGCTTTAAGAATGTTGATTTACCAGCACCATTTGCGCCGATAATTCCATAACAATTACCTTTTGTAAAAGAAATAGTTACATTATCATATAATTTTCTTGTACCATATTGTAAGCTAAGATTTGTTACCTTTAACATAAAATAATCTCCTTTATTGCGTGAATAAGGGCTGAGGCTAATCCTCAGTCCTTACTATTTTTTCTTTAATTATATTATAGTTTGAAGCCACTCTTTAGGCCACATGTTTCATTAAATACTAATCTTTCTTCATTTGAATCTTGATCAGTTACATAATAACCATTTCTAATGAATTGGAAATGATCTAATGGTTTAGTATCCTTTAAAGATGATTCAACATAACCATAAGTTATATTCATAGAATTTGGATTTAACTTTTCCATAAAATCTAAATCCTTATTCTCTTCTGTTTCAATTAATAATGGTTCAAAATGTCTAAATTCAGCCTTAATTGCAGTAGTCTTTTCAACGAAATGAATATTACCATTAGGCTTTCTTTCGTTAAATCCTGAATCACTTTTTGTCATAGGATCATATGTTGCATGAATTAATGTAATATTACCATCCTTATCCTTTTCAACTGATGTTGCAGTAATAAAGTATGCTCTCATTAATCTAACTTCAACACCTAAAGCAAGTCTCTTCCACTTCTTGTTAGGCTTTTCTTCAATGAAGTCTTCTCTTTCAATATATACATGACGAGAGAATGCAATTTTTCTTGAACCAGCTTCTTCATTTTCTTGATTGTTTGGTGCATCAAGCCATTCAACTTGTCCTTCAGGATAATTATCAATTACAACCTCAACTGGATTAATAATTGCGTTAGGTCTTATAGCCTTAAGCTTTAAATCATCTCTTAAAGCTTCTTCTAATGCTTCTTCAGGTACTGTAGAATTAATTCTTGATAAACCTGTTGATAAGATGAAATTTCTAATAGAATCAGGTGTATAACCTCTTCTTCTTAATCCACATAAAGTAGGCATTCTTGGATCATCATATCCAGATACCTTCTTAGAATCAACTAAAGCTCTTAAATAACGCTTTGACATAATTGTATTTGTGATATTTAATCTACCAAATTCAATCTGATGAGGACGTGATTTATATTCAGCTTCAATCTCACAGTTTTCAACAACCCAATCATATAATACTCTATGGTTATCATATTCTAGTGAGCATAATGAATGCGTAATTCCTTCAAATGAATCCTGTAATGGGTGTGCAAAATCATACATAGGGAAAATACACCACTTAGTACCCTGTCTATGATGATTTATATGTAGGATTCTATACATTACTGGGTCACGCATGTTAATGTTTGGAGATGACATATCAATTTTAGCACGTAAAGTCTTTTCTCCATCTTTATATTTTCCTTCTCTCATTTCTTCAAATAAACGAAGGTTTTCTTCAACAGTTCTATCTCTATATGGAGAATTCTTACCAGGTTCACTTAATGTACCACGATATTTAGAAATTTCTTCTTGAGATAAATCATCAACATATGCAAGTCCCTTCTTAATTAAAAGTACTGCCTTTTCATATGTTTTTTCGAAATAATCAGAACCATAAAAAATATTCTTTGGAGTATATCCTAACCAAGCTAAATCCTCAATTATACCAGAAACGAATTCCTTATCCTCTTTAGCTGGGTTTGTATCATCAAATCTTAAATTTGTATATCCACCAAAAGATTTAGCAAGTTCAAAATTTGTAACGATTGCTCTCGCATGACCAATGTGTAGATATGCATTTGGTTCAGGTGGGAATCTTGTAATTATTTCCTTTACTAAACCATTATCTAGGTCTTCTTGCATTTTAGTTTTAATAAAATTATTAATCTCTGCCATAATAATCACCCTTTTTAAAATATATGCTAGTATTATACTACAAATATAGTAAAAACTCCACTAAATCAAAAATAAAATTGTTTTCAATAATATATTAAACTTTTATGTTGATGAGTATAAAAAAAATTTAAAAATTTTTAATTTGCATTTTTTAAGCATTTTTTCGAAAAAAGAAGCTATTTTTACCTGTTATTTTAAGTTAAAGTTCTATTTATAAAATGATTTTGGAAAATCAGTCAATAGTCCATTTTTACCTCATTTGACAACGATTTTTTTTAGGTATAAAATCACCTTGTCAGAGTAAAATCTGCAATCATTTTTAAGGAGACAATGTTATGATCCGAGGTCTGGAGGAAACGATGGGCTAACAGGAGGTATACTATGGATTATTATATAATCCTAGTTATTATATTAATCATTTTAATGGTTATTATAATGACTGTTAAAAAATAGTAACACCTCTTAGTCTTCATTGTTTCCAAGAAATGAGAAAAGAGCAAGGTTGCAGCCTTGCTCTTTTCGTTTAATTAGTAACTTCTTAGCCTTCATTGGCATAATCATTATAACATCTTTTATACAATTAATCAAACTCTAAAATTTTCTAAAAATTCGTATTAATTATTCTTTTTATAGATATAATATAATCCTTTTAATAAAATATTTGGATCATATGTTATTTCATGCTTTGAATATGGAATAATTAATTTAGCAAGACCACCTGTTGAAATAACACTTGTATCTTCACCTAATTCTTCTTTTATTCTATCAATCAAACCATCTATCATAGATGCAGTACCATAAATCATACCAGACTGCATACATTCAACTGTATTTTTACCAATTAAATGCTTAGGAGCCTCAAGTGATATAAATGGTAATTGAGATGCATGAGATGATAATGAATCAAGTGATGTTTTAATACCAGGTATTATCATACCACCAATATGATTATTGTCCTTATCAATAACTGATAATGTTGTTGCAGTACCCATATCAATAATTATTGCAGGTGTCTTATATTCTTCAATAACACATACTGCATCACAAACTCTATCTGCACCAAGTGTCTTTTGATTATCAATTTTAATATTTAATCCTGTTTTTATGCCATGTCCGATAATAAATGGCTTTTTCTTTAATAAAAGCTCTAAGGCTTGTGATACTTCATGAGTTATTTCAGGTACAACAGATGATAATATTGCACCTTCAATATCTTTAATATTAATACCATATACTTGAATCATTAATCTGAAATTAATTAAGAAATCCATTTCTGTTTTTCTTTTATCTGTACCTATTCTTCCTTGAGCTATAATATTAGTTTTATCTAAAAAGCCTACAACTATATTTGTATTTCCAATATCAACTGCAAGTATCATATTATAGTCTTCCTACCTTATCTAATATATTTTTGGCTAATTCTTCTTTTGTTTTTAATTCAGATATTTCAATTTCATCCTTAGTTATAAAAGTGATTTGATTTGTATCAACACCAAATCCAGTATTTGGATTTGATAATGAATTTGCACAAATCATATCACAATTCTTTTTAATAAGCTTTTTCTTAGAATTTTCAAGCATATCTTCTGTTTCCATTGAAAAACCAATTAACTTTTGTGTTGTTTTATTTTCACCAACAAATGCTAATATATCTTTTGTTCTTTTTAGCTTTATAGACATATCATCATCTGATTTTTTAATTTTGTTTGATGCAACAACCATAGGAGTATAATCAGCAACTGCGGCAGACATAATTATATAATCCATATCCTTATAATTATCTTTTACTTGATTAAACATATCTTCTGCAGATATTGTATTAATAACTTTAATTCCCGGGAATGGCTTTAATGATGTAGGTCCAGATATTAATAATACATCTGCACCTCTTAAATATGCATTCTTTGCAATTGCATAACCCATCTTACCAGTTGAATGGTTAGTTATATATCTAACTGGGTCAATTGCTTCAACTGTAGGTCCTGCAGTAATTAAGATTTTCTTTCCTTCTAAATCATGTGGATATGCTATATGTCTTAATATTGCAGAAACTAATATTTCCTCATCAGGTAATTTACCTTTTCCTATATCATCACATGCTAAAAGTCCTGATGATGGTTCAATTATTTCATATCCATATTTTTTAAGCTTTTCTAAGTTATCTTGTAATATTGGATTTTCATACATATTTGTATTCATTGCAGGTGAAATAATCTTTTTTCCCTTGAATGCAAATAATGTAGTTGTAAGCATATCATCACATATACCTGATGCAATTTTACCAATGATATTCGCTGTTGCAGGTGCAACCATAAATATATCAGCTTTTTTTGCAAGTGATACATGTTCAACATTAAATTGGAAATTTCTATCAAATGTATCAACTAAGCATTTATTACCTGTTAGGGTTTCAAATGTAATTGGATTAATAATGTTTAATGCATTTTTAGTCATTATTACATGACAATCTGCACCCATCTTTTTTAAAGTATGTACAACTCCTGCCATTTTATATGCAGCAATAGATGCAGTAACTCCAATTATAACTGTCTTTCCTTTTAGCATAAGATCACATCCTATTCTTGGTCTTCTAATCTTCCATATTTCTCGTAATTTGCAATACGTGAAATCTTATTATCATTATCAACAAAAACAACTGTTGGTTTTAATTCCTTTGCTTCTTCAGGTGTTACATCACAATAAGACATAATAATAACCTTATCATCCTTTTTTCCACACCATGCAGCTGCACCATTTAAGCAAATAACACCAGATCCAGCCTCGCCTTTTATTGTATATGTTTCAAATCTTTTTCCATTTGCAATGTTTACTACTTGAACCTTTTCGTATTCATATATTCCAGCTTCTTCCATAAGTTTTGAATCAATTGTTATTGA
>AUXO011603028.1_pt1 | contig 15202 bp, 18 predicted proteins | sample 768731 | NCBI WGS metagenome assembly AUXO01 (sample SAMN02715735, study PRJNA202380) | gut metagenome | biome: sheep rumen | host: Ovis aries | place: New Zealand: Palmerston North
ATGGACTTTCCGGGTAAAGAGGTAGTGGAAAAATCTGGAAAATTCCCGCAAATCACCGCGTGACTTGCCACCACTTGCCGCCTGATGGGCGACACTTGCCGGACTTTTCGAGGCGACTTGCCACGAAAAGCGGGAATTTTCCGGCTCTTTCCACTTTGTTGCTCATTCCTTGCTCGATGCAAGGAAAATTTTGTACCTTTGCAGCGGCAAACTTTAATTTACTTCAATATGAGAAAGATTCTATTTGTATTAGCGATGACTTTGATGAGCCTTGGCGCACAGGCTCAGAATGTAACGAAACCGGGTGAACCCTATTCCGTTTTTTGTGATTTGGCTGGTTATAACACATGGGGGTATGGTAAGGTGAAAGTACGTCTTGATATGGGGCGAAAGCAATTGAACAAAGAGGGCTACGAATCCATTTATGATGGCGAAAAGAAGCGTAAGTTCAATACTATGATGGAGGTGCTTGACTATATGGCCAAGAGAGGATGGACTGTACATTCTACCTATGTGATTACAGAAAGCATGTCAAAACAGAATGTGCTTCTTTTCCTCTTAGAAAAACAAGTTACGGATGACAGCCAGATTGATGAAGGTTTGGAGCTTGGAAACGAGGAGTAGGGTGTAAAATGACAAAGGAAGACTTCGTTGATGAGTTGTTCTTTAACGGCATCAATATTTCCTTGTTCACTTTACCACACAAGGAACTACTTGTAAACATTGGCGAGAACGAAGAAATGCGCCAGGCAGCCATCAAACACCTGAAAGATACATGTAGTAACATCACTTTCCTTCTTAATGGTCTAAGGACAGAGGAGGATTTTGAACGATATTCAAAAGCTTATGAGGTATCAAAGAAAAGATGGTTTTCCTTCTTGAAGGACCAAGGCGATAAGATTGATGAAAAGAAACTTGAAGAATATAAAAAAAACGTTCAAGCACTCATCTGTTTTATTGAAAATGGAAAATAATTAAAAAAATCCCGAAATCGTTTGGCGGTTTCGGGAATTTTTTCTACCTTTGCTCCCGCTTAACAGACAGTGGTAGACCACTCGGCAGGGCGCACGTCAGACGCCTAAGCATCATGCTGGGGCATTTTTTATGCCTATAGTGCATCCGTATAACGGCTGCCATCTCGTAGATAGAACTGCCCTCTGGGTGAGTCACTGTCTGTTAAGCAACGGGATGTGCAGCCGTTTCTCTGTATCTCCGTGCCGGCGAGGTTCACCGGCTGCTTAACAGACAGTGCAATATGCAACAGACAATTCAACTCGGGCAGGTTCAGCCCTCGGTGCTTTCCAGAGTGGAAAGTGCTGTAGAGAACTTGAAAGTGTGGTGGAGTGCCACCAGCAACTCATTTACGGCCCTCTGTGCCACTGAGAAGGGCGAAGTGTTCACTCATGGCGACGTAGTGAAAGCTCACCTCGCGCTCGCCGCAGTACTCATCTTAATAGGAATAGGAGGTGCGCTATGAGGGCTTTTGGAAAATCATTTGCATACAGTGTGCAAGGTCGAAAGGTTGATGAAATCCTGCAGTTCCTGATCAAGGAACATGAGTACACGTACATCAAGGATGAGAACGCCTTTTCTGCAGTAATTCAATCGTTGAAAGAGAAGGTTGATGAACTCAACAATAAGTACCCTAAGACATTAAAATACTATGTTGAGGTACAAAAGAGTGAGAAAGAAGGATTTATCAGGATTCATGCATCAGGCTTCTCGATGCGAGGGATTAGCATTCCTTACTGGAATGTAAGAGAATACAAAAAGGAAGGGGGTGCGCTATGATTACCCTACTTGCCATGCTGCAGGAGGATAGCCGCCATTTGCGGCAGTTCCGTGAGCAGACTGCTGAGATGGTGGCAGTGTGCGACCAGATGAGCCAGGCACGGACTCCGGCAGAACTGCTGCACCACCAGCGGGCCTACCGCCGACTGGCCGACAAGCAGGATGCGACTAATTACCGCCATGAACTCCGCGTTCGTGGCATCAGTAAACGACTAAACATGATGTGATATGGCACGGATAGAAGTTAGCAACCAGGAAGGGAGCAAGGAAGCTGCCTTCGTACAGAAGCTGCTCGACAGCTATTTCATGTTCCGCGACTGTTTGCCCAAGGATGGGTTTATCCAGGAGAACAAAACCACGCAGCAGATCCAGGACGAACTGGAACCGATGTACAGCGTGACCACTGGCGAGATTGTCGGCTACATGCTGGAACATGACTACCAGCCTACCACCGAACAGGATGGCACCGTAGTATGGGCCATCTGGAGGCAGGCATAAAACTTAAGAGAACACATTTTTTTACATTTTATTAATTCCCGTGAGGGCGGTGCGTCGTGAGGATGCGCCGTCCTCTGTATTTTTACCCACCCGGCTTTCATTGTACCTTTGCCGAAAAGAAATAAGAAAAGGTATGATCTCTATCGTTTCGACACATAACGGAAAGAAATTCTTCAGTGCTTCTGTTCCCGACCTGCTGTTCACCATATCGGAAACGAGGGCCGTGGTGGAAATCACCGTTGATGACACTTCTGTCTATAAAGAGACGTTGGTGCCCGTTGGTGGTGCCATCACCGTGAGCGACCTCACCAGTATGCTGGCTATCTACGCTGAACGTAGGCTGGTGGTTGATGTGACTGTCACCATCACCGAACAGAAACAAGGTGAAGGACAGACGATGGAGATTCTGGGACAGACCTACGTCATACCAGGTGCTATCACAACGACCGACACCAAGACGATGGCGTTTCAGGTGCTGTTCTGTAATGCCGACTTCGGAGTGACTGCAGAAGAGTTCTATGACAGTCACTTCCTGAGTGTGCTGATGGGGCCGAAGGTGACGGCTATAGGCCGACTGGAGTACCTGCACTACTATGGCAGTGACACGGCCCGGTGTACTGCAACATACGCCGACGGCAGCACAAAGACGTTTGCGCTGTCGGCAACAGGTGGCAACAGTCGCTACACCCAGTTGGACGTGTCGCCCGACAACTTCACCGCTGCTGGTAAGCAGCTGGTGTCGTATGTCGTAGAGGCAGGCGGCCGGAGTCAGCTCTACGATATCGACCTGCAGCAGCCCGACTGTGCACCCATCCTGCTCTTCGACAACTCATTTGGTGTGCAGGAACTGCTCTACTGTACGGGTGTCCACAAGGTCACGCCGGAATACAAGCGCATGTCAGCCCGCTTTGGCGGTTTGCTGCGCAACTACGACATCGAGGAAACACGCACTTTCCAGGCCAATACCGGTCCGCTGACCACACCGATGGCTAACTGGGCTGATGAACTGTTCCGCAGCAAGGAGGTGTTCCTGGTCAATATCTATAATGGTGAGCCGCAGGTGGGCAAAGAGGTGGTCATCACCGACTGTAAGAGCGACAACAGCAATGAGGATGACTATATGCCACGCTTCACCTTCTCTTATCAGTATGCGCAGCGCATCCATAATGTGATTGACCTGAAACGTGAAGGCCGCATCTTCGATAACACTTTCGATAATACTTTCAACTGATATGGAACAGAGAAAAGCGATACACTTCAACGAGGCCATGCAGATGCTCGACCTGGCACGGGAGCGCAAGCAGACCGTGAACCTGAAGGTGTGGGAACGGCAGACGGGCAACGTCATCGAGTACCGGGGCTGGCTGGTCAGCAGTTCAAACTGGAAGGGCGGCTGGCACCGCGTCATCAACCCTGCGAACAACCAGATACGCACCGTGCCCGACATCCTGATACATGAGATTAACGGACTATCAATATACCTGTAAAGACGATGGAAGAGAAACATGACTTGATGAAGGTCGGCCAGAATGGCGACTATGACGTATATGAGATGATGCCTTCCTCAGTGGTGAACGCCCTCGAGGGGGTGCAGTCGGAGTTTATCACTCGCTATGGCGGGGACAGTGATGGCGGCTTTGCCGATGCTGAGGACGATGACATCGTGCAGACCATCGGCATCGGCGGCCGGCAGTACGAATATGTGCCGTGGGGTGGCGACAATATGCTGCCCTACCATGTGCAGACGCTCATCGGCAAGAATATGGTGACCTCGCAGTGCCAACAGTTCAACTCGCTGGTGTGCTACGGTCAGGGGCTGCAGTTCTTCAACCGTGGTACTGAGCAGCGGGCCGATGACCCGGAGATACGGCAGTTCTGCCTCTGCAATGCCCTGCACCTCCAGTTCTGGGAGCAGGCCACCGACATGAAGTACTACTTCTTCTCGGTACTGCAGATCTCACTTTCGCGTGACGGCAGCAAGATTGTGCAGCTGCGCCATGAGGATGCCTGCCACTGCCGCTTCTCGCCACGCAACAAAAAGGGAAGCTCGGAGTATGTCATCATAGCCAACTGGCGCAAGGCGAACCCTAAGAAGGCCCGCGTGCTGCCTCTGCTCGACGAGGTGGACCCGCTGGGCGACCTGATGGTGCGCTTAGGCCGTGAGCCGGACCCCGAGACAGGCAAACGCACGGCCGGTACCGCCGACCGCCACTTTGCCGTGGTGTGCCGCGTACCGACGGTGGGGCATCAGATATACCCCTTGCCTTATTATTATAGCATCTTCCTCGATGCCTGGTATGATATCTACCGCCTCATAGGTACCGGCAAGCGATACATGATCAAGAACACGGCAGCACCTCGCTGGCAGGTGGAAATCCATAAGAACTATTGGAACAACGTCTGCAACGAAGAGGGTATCACCGACCCCGAGAAGCGTAAGGAGCGCATCAAGCTGGAGCGCGAGAACATCACCAAATTCTGTACCAAACCGGAGAATGCCGGCAAGGCATGGATTACCAGTTACGACACCGTGCTGGAGGGCAAGGAGACCCGCATGGTGCGTGTCTATGCCCTCGGTGCCGACAAAAAAGAGGGTGGCGACTGGAGTGAGGACATGGGCGAGGCCGCCAACTCGCTGTGCTTCGCCATGGGCGTTCACCCTAACATGGTAGGTGCCACGCCGGGCAAGTCCCAGATGAACAACTCTGGCAGCGATAAGCGCGAGCTGTTCAACCTGAAACAGGCCATCGAAAAGCCCTGGCACGACGTGATGGAAGTTCCCTACCACGTCATGATGCACTTCAACGGGTGGGATGAGAAGTACGACATCAAGGTGCCCATGATTGAGATGACCACACTCGATAAGAACAAGGAATTCGACATAAAACAAGACGGCAATGAATCTGGAAATAACAAAGACTGACTTTGAACGGGCCATTCCTGCAGCCCGAGAGCCGAAGGGCAAGATCTTCGACGTGATGCAGGATGCCATCATGAACAAGGTGGAGGTGATAGGCTGCCATATATTGGGCGAACCTGGTATTGCTGCAGTAGAGAGCAGCGAGAGCACCATGGGCGAAATACTTCGGCCACTGGTGAAGCAGCTGGCCTGTGTCATGGCTTTCCTGGAAGAAATGCGAGGGCTCGACCTGGTACTGACTGCCACCGGATTCGGTGTGGTTTCTTCCAACGACACAGCACCTGCTTCGAAGATGCGCGTCGATGCGCTTGATGGCGACCTGCGACGCAAAGAGTGGCTGTTGCGCAGTGACCTTCTTACTCATCTCTTCAAGGTGAATGGATGGGCCGATACCGAACAGAGGCATATCAACGTCTGCACGCTCTTCTATCGCTTCACGATGCTGGAGCAGTATGCTGGCATCTCTCGTCCCAAGCCTGAGGACTGGAGTACGAATGTACCCGCAATGCTGGCAGCCGACAGCTATCTGCGAAAGCATATCGGCTACGACTATATGGAGGAACTGCTGCAGCAGCTGACATCGAGCAAGCTGAGTGGGAGCAATCGCCCAGTGGCAGTGCTCTGTACGAAGTTCATTGGTGCCTGGATTGCGCAGAACCACCAACTGAAGGAAGAGTTGTATATGCGCCTGATCAATCGTCTGGAGGCAGACCTATCGCTCTATCCCAAGTATGCCGACAGCAAGGCATACCGTCTGAATCACTTAACACCCTACGAGAACCATGCAGAAGACAGTGCCTTCCACTTTGTCGGTTGACGGTGTGCTGCACCTCACCTGTCCGCGCTCCTGGAAAGAGATGACTCAGGAGCAGTTGCGCTATGCGCTGCATGTCATCGGCTGCGGGCTGTATTCCTCAGTTGAGGGCCGTACACTGATGCTGCTGCGCTTCACAGGCATTGAGGTAAAGGAGAAAACACCCTACGGATGGGCCTGTAGTGTGTCCATCACTTTGCGCAATGGCAAGCAGCGCAAGCATCAGTTCTTCATGCAAACTTGGCAGGTGCAGGACATGATTAAGCAGCTGGAGTTCGTCGACGGCTACGAGACTTTCGATGTGCGGTTGGAGAGCATCGGGGGCTTCGAGGCTGTCGACGGCCTGCTGCATCGTGTCATGTTCCAGAACTACCTGAACATGGAGAAATACTATCAGGGCTATCTCGCTACCAAACAGCAGCGCTTTGCCCTCGGCCTGGCCCGTCTGCTCTATCCCGGTGGCGTGACCGCCATCGACGATGCAGAACTGACGAACTGCATCATGTGGTACTCCTACGTCAAGATACGCTTCTCGAAGTTCTTCCCCAAATTCTTCAAGCCCGCCCCTGAGGGTGGCGAGACGGTGGACTGGATAGAGCAGATGAACGCACAGATTCGCGCCCTGACCGACGGTGACATCACCAAAGAGAGCGCGGTATTGGAGAAAGACTGCTGGCGTGCGCTGACGGAACTGGATGCCAAGGCCCGCGAGGCAGAGGAATTCCGTAAGAAATACCCTAAAGCATAAATAAATGGAACAAGAGCAATTTGACGCCCTGGAATACTTCGAGACACTGGGTAAGAAAAACAAACTGGCCAAGAAAAACGGTTTCGTGGTGGACTACTGCAGTGGCCCCGGTGCACTGGAGCCGATGATGGCAGAGTACCGCGACGCCCAGAACTTTATCTTCGTGGATGACACTACTAGCGGCAACACCTTTAATAATAAGGTAGGATGGTTCGACCGCAACGTCTATTGCGTCCACATACTTGCCGGTTATGAGCTTGGCAATGCAGAAAGTTATAACCAAGCACTCCGGTTGTGCCGTAAGCTGTTCCGGCAGTTCCTCTCGCGCATCATCAAGGACAAGGAGAACTACAAGTACGGCACACGTCTGATGTACCTGAATACCGGCAATGTCTACTCCAACGAGTATGGCCGTTATTCATTCAACGGCTGCACGGGCCTGTTCTTCCAAATACAGAACGATGAGCCGACAGACTTGGTGTATAACGATAGCGAGTGGGAGGAATAACGCATGGGACTGATGAAGAATATGGCGATAGAACGCCGAGAGAGCAGACGTCGCGGCTACCGTAGCAGCCGTGCCGGTGCCATGATTGAACTGGAGCGTTTCCGCCGTCAGTGGACTGACAACATGGTTAAATACTGGCAGGAGCGTATCGATAAGCTTCGCATCAACGATACCGGACAGTTGCGCAGCAGTATCATGGGTATGATTCATCAAGGTCCTTCAACCACAATAGAGCACTCCTTCCTGGTCTATGGCATCTATGTGAGCAACGGTGTCGGTCGTGAGTTCGGCAGCAACTGGAACAGTCGTGGCGGTGAAGGAACTTGGAATTCGGGGCAGTTGCCTTTCCTCCTTCCGGGTGGCGAGGCCTACCGTGCGAAACACGGTCTTGACAAACCTAAGAAGGTAGGCCCGGCATGGGGTGGCCGCGTGGCCGGTGGTCATCCGCGTGAGAAGCGCGACTGGTTCTTCAGAAAATATGCTTCCTCGCGCATGGTGCTCAACGAGATGGAGGCGGCTGCCTACGGCGAGGCTTACCAAGGTATGTTGACGCAGGCCGTCGATACACTGATGCATCGCACGCGCTTCCTGTAGTTTTATTCATGTCCGCATGTGACTATCTTTGCAGTAATTACTTTGTACTTCATACGGTTAATAGATGATTAAGTTAAACTAAAGAGTATGCCATCACTCACGTATCAGGAAATATATGAGCTGCTGACCACCGTTCGCGATGAGCGGCGGACGCACGCCAACACGGCAACCCGCGTGGGGCAGGCCATGTTGGAGCTGCTGGCATACATGGCAAACGCCCCTTACCTGAGAAAGGACCAGGCCGATGCCACCAACTATCTACTTTCTCTCCTTGCTGGGGCTGTCGTGGGTGAGTCGGGGCAGATACGGCTCAACCCCGACGGCTCCATCATTTGCAAGCGTATGGTGGTAGAGGGAAGTGCCATCTTCGACGAATTGGTGTTTAACCACCAGAACGTGTTTGAGGGTGACACTTACTTCACCGACAGAGGGATTATTGAGAACATCGTTTTTCTTGGGGACAGACAGTTCAGACTGACCCTCAGAAAACTCTATGATAATGACCGGGTGACGTTCCATGCCTACGACGTGCTGAAATGTGCGATGAACAATCTGGACGTGGGGCGTACCTACCGCACATCGTGGATGCGCGTGGACTCAGTGGACCTTGATGCCAACAGCATCGACGTGACGCTCTACGACAACGAGGACGTTCCCGGTGGCGTAAACTACGCGCCGGAGGTCACGGCAAGGATGATACGCTGGGGGAATCAGGTTGACCCCGACCGCCAGCAGGTGTTCTTTGTCAGTTCAAAGGACGGACGGTTCCTGTTCCTGCAGGGTGTGACGCAGCCGATACTCACAGACGGCAACTACGCTGCCTTCTTCGGTGTGCCGCCTGAGCTTGACATACTGAAGGACTTGCCGCTGAATGCCCGACAGCCGTATGTCTTCGCCCGTGGTATCATCTATCAGGATCTGATTCGGGTGGACTACCAGGGTAATCCCTACTACTCGCCACGCGATATGGGCATCTGGGACAGCGAACACCAATATATCCGGGGCTACGACGAGACGGCCAAGGGCTATTTCGTCGACCGTGTGTGGTGGGGCGGCTGTCTGTGGCAGGCTGCCGTGGCCAAGCCTACCATCGGTCGTGAGCCTCGCTATAACAATCCTGACTGGGTATGCCTGCTCGGTGGGAAGAACATGACCATGGAGATATGGAGCACCGAGGGTGATGGCTTCGCTGCTGGCAGCAGCTGGACAACTACGCTCATTGCAGAGCTGTGGAACGCTGAGATGCAGATAGCGGAAGCGGAGATTGGCCGTCAGAACATCGTGTGGCAGCGCATCAGCGAAGACACGGATGGCGATGTGGTCTGGAACATTCAGCACGCACAGGGTACCGTGGGTCTACAGTTGTCCATCAATAGCGAGAGCGACGTGCCGCAGCCGTGGACTACTAAGTCGAAAGTGAGCTTTGTCTGTTCCGTGCTGCTGCCTGAGGTGCAGGAAACGCCGTTCATGGCTGACTATCCGATAATAGGTTGAACAAATACTAAATACTGAGATAAGATGAAACTGAAGAAAAATACAGGTCGTGTGGTTTATTCGCCGCTGAGCTACATCTTCCAGGTGCTGGAGATGGGCGGCTCTGCCATGCAGAAGTACGATGCCACCACCAGCTCGTTCATTCCTAACCGGCAGGCTACGCCTCTGGTACTGCTGCCCTCGCTGATCATCAGCGACCCGGACGGAATAGTGGCCACGGCTGACTATGTGACGCAGATGAAAAGCGTGGCATGGACGCTGACCATCAACGATGGTACGTCAACCGTGCCCCTGCCTGCTACGAGCAGCGGCACGACGAACTATATCATTGACCCCACGACACACAAGCTGACCGTGAAAACCAACCTCTACCCGGGTGGGGTTATTCATGTGAAGTTCTTTGGCAAGTACATCGACACCCGGCGCAATGAGGTGCAGGAATTCCAGTGGGAGAAAGACCTGGGCTGTGAGGCACAGACGGACATGAACGTGACGCTGGATGCCGGGCGATGGCGCCACAACGTTCATCTGCTCCCGATGAAGCACTGGGGACAGTTCGGTATTCCCGTGCAGCTCAGGAACGGCAAGGATGCCATCCCTGATGCCAAGTGTGTCTATCAGTGGCAGTGGTGGAACGAAAGTACCAGGAGCTGGAGTGAGGACTTCAGCGAGCAGCCTTGGCTGGTAAGAGGCGAGAAATCCAAGGAAATTGTCGTTGACCAGGACTTCATACAGAAACTCGTCCTGAGGGTGAAGGCTACAGCCTTTGGCAATAATGCCACGACACAATATTGGACCACACGGCTGCGCCGGTGGTACGGACAGTTTGACTACGACGTAGAGTTCCTGCGGGGCAAGTACATCTTCCATGACTCTAATATCGTGGTGCTCAACGCATGGGTGGCCACGGCGAAAGGGCAGTTGAGTAACCCCTGCAAGTACTTCGACATAGAGCTTTTCTTTGCCATCGGTGCCAATGGATTCGAGAGCGTGGGCTATGGCGAGGAAGCCATCATTCAGCGTAACGACCTGCAACAGGGGCAGCCACGTGCCGGCATACTGTGCCGTGAGCTGAGCGCCATGCGGGCCATCGCCCTCGATAACGGCAGCCTGCTCTGTACGGATGACGGCCAGCCTATCTTCGCACAATTCCCAACCAAATCTAGAGAAGTGTCATGAACAAGAAACTAAAGTATTACATCGTCAGTGCTGACGATGCCCGACGGTTAGGGGTGACAGCCTACCGCCAGGGCAATGAGAAAGACGGATACCTGGTACACTCAGGAGACTTTGTCTGTGCTACAGAGGACTTCCTGGAGCGTGCCATGGAGGTGACAGAGAATGAAGCAGTAGAATTTGTAAAATCGCTCGAACAATGAATAACGTATCGAAAATTAAAACCCTGTACGCCTATGATGACGGCGACACCATCACACCGAGAATGGGTGTGCAGATAGCTACGGGCCACGGCCTGCAGCAGTTCTATAACGCTGAGACGTGGAATGTCACGAACACCAACTTTGCCGACTATCCGGCTACGTTGTTCCCTCAGCCTTACAGCAGCAAGGCCGGTGCCATCGTGGTGCCCGCTGCCGGTGGCCAGTGGTATTTCAATAATATCGCAGACAATGCCGGAATACTGGACTCCAACGGAGCGGTGAAGTCTGCTTTTGCCGACCGCTTTGCCGTGACGACGGTTTCCATGAACGGCAAAACATTCCCTGCATTGAAAATCAAGGCGAACCTTGTCAACTCCACCAACAGGATTAGTACAGATATCTATATCTACTATGTTGGGCGTTATGGAGAAAAGCAGTTCACTTGCGACCAGCGGATTCCGGTGCAGAGTGTTGTCGGCGATGCATATCAGCTGATGGTATCGGTGACAGGTGCCAACGGTCTGGGCGACGAAGTGCTGAGCGATGACCAGGACTGGATATCCTACGCTGCCTCGCTGCAGATGATGTCAACAGGCACGGACATCTCTGCAGCCGTTATTACCTTCGAACATCTCGACAGCAACGGCACATGGAAGACCGTAACAAACAATACCGGCATCACGGAGATTAGCGGAAAGACAATGAAACTGTACGAGGCTGCTGTGGACGGGTCGGAACTGTATCGCGTAAAAGCCGTCTACAATGGTGAAACCTGGTACCAGATGCTGAACCCCACCGATGAGCATGACCCTTACTACATTGTAGATGGTTGCTCGATAGATGGCGACACGGTGCAGCGCAGCGACACCGTGACATGGAATCCGAAAGTGTTCAAGCGTCACAACGGCCCCGGCGAGGAAGACGAGGACGTGACCACGAAAGAGGGCTGGACATTCACATTTACCTTGGTGGCGCAGAAGACTGGTGCGACCATTACAGAGATCAACCAGACGGGCATCACATACGAGAAACTGACTGAATATGGCGGTATTGCCACACGAATCCAAGCAAGCAGGCCTTAAGATATGAAAATCGCTAAGGTAAAGACACTGATACCAGCACCGGAAGACGCTGCAACAGCCGTGTTTACACCGCCTGTCATTTGGGTGGATGCTGACGAGGACGGCAAGAGCATCGGATACCAAGTGTTCGATGTGAATGCCACTATCATGTTGAATGGTAGGAATCTCGGCTATGAAGAGCCGGCCACTATAGTATCCTACCCTAGAGGTGTTAGGGCTTTCTACGATGAGGGAGCTATTGTTGTCATTGTTGGCGATAGAACTACAGTGGAAGCATACTCAGGAGAGGTGGTCGTGAAACTTACTGCCATCGTGAATGACAAGGAATACAATGTCGAAAGATTGATACCCATCCGGGACAAACGAAGAGGTGCCAAAGGCGATCCTGGCGAACCCGGTAATCCTGGCGAAGATGGCGTGTCGTACGAGATTGTCCCCAGCGAGAATATGCTTATCGCTGACTACAGCGGCAACATACAAACGGGAGCCATCACGACAGAGGTTTACAGGAGCGTAGGCAAGCAGCGGGCTGTGTTGCCCCTTGGCAGTTCTACAAAGACAGACGGGCTGTATCACTGGATGCAATACCGTCGAGATGGTGGCACCTGGTACTTGGCATCGACAGGAACGGTGAGTGCGGCTGCCGTCCGGCTAACAGTGAGCACACTGGAACTGCGTCTCGTGTGCTCAGAGACGTGGGGCAGCAACAATTATACAGTGCTGAAAACTTACCCCACATTGAAGGTGGTGAAGCACGGAACGCCGGGCGGAACAGGAAAAACCGGGCCGTGGTGGATGCCGCAGGGGTCCTGGGACAGCACCGTGGCCTACGAGAGAACCGATGACGTGATTCCGGTGGTGGAGCATAACGGCGAATACTGGTACGTCGCCACGGCAAACACCATTGTCGATGGGGTGGAACCGACAGCAAGTAATTCGGAGTGGACAAAGGCTGACCACTTCCGGGTAGTGTTCCTTGAAGCTCTCTTCGCTGCCTTTGCCAAACTGGGCTCCGCCATCATGAACGGCGACTGGATGATTTCACAGTACGGAACACTCAACGACGGTGTGTCAAACAACTACCGACTGTTTGATGCCACCGACCCGGAGGGTAAGGTGTCAGGGCATTTCTGCCCCAACTGGGCCGTAGACTTTCTCAACGGAAAGTCGTACATGAACGAGGCTGTCGTGAAGGGTGTGCTGAGGGTGAGAGCAATCTACACCATCACCGGGATACTGGCCACCGTCAGCGGCAGGCAGACCATCGACCTGGAAAACAACCCGGGTAACGCCTACGTCATCCCGGGAAATACGACGGTCTACCTGCCTGACCCGACAAGCTACGAGGGCTTGACGCTGACAATCCTCTTCAAGGCCGGGGGTATCCTTACCTGCAGCAGTGGTGTCTATACGGCCTACTATACAGGCACAACGTCTGTGCAGGAGAATGGAATGTCGGTTGCCGTCTTTCATTCTACAGAGAGCCTTGCCGTGCTGACGATTCAGGCCATCAGTGCCTATGGCCCTAACAGTGGCGTAAAATGGGTTGTGGTTGGCCAGCGAGGGCTGCTGGGCATAAGGAATTCACTTTCCAGCACGGTAGACCAATACAAGTTGCTGCCTGATGGACGATTGCTGACGTGATATTATACTTCAATATATTGAAATTATGGACAAGACTTTAATGAAAAACCTCGAAGGCCTAAACGTAGGCGCGAACACCTATGTTGTGGGCTATGACGCGAAGGCCGGGAAGACTGGCCTTATTGCCGTGTCACAAGTAAGCGGCAGCCTGCCATGGTTCGGCCGCAAGTGGGCAAAGGGTAACTCGTCGCCTGTCGGATCTCCCGTCGGCGACTTCGACCTGGGGCAAGTATTGGCGAAGCAACTGGGACTCGGTGGCTATCTGGTGACGGATGCCCACCAGCGTACAAAACTTTCGCCAACGAACCACAATCTGCTGGAGAGTGGCGGAGCTGCTGACCTCACGGGCGGTGCCGGACACTACCAGTGGGGCTGGAACGTGCCGTTCTATTACCAGGTGTATGAGGATGACTACTATCTCTATGAGACTGTCTCCCTCGGTGGTCCGCGTCCCGGATTCTGGAACTACTACATCCCTATTGGTAGCCGTTCCTGTGCCGGATATGCTACCATGGACCGCACCAATGCCAAGCTGATGAGTGTGGTCAACAGTACGGCGCAGTTCCGTGGCGGCAACAACGATGCCTCGCTCGACGCTGCCTTCAACTCCCAGCTGTGCAAGCCTGCTACGAATATGGCGATTACTGCCTTCCGCACGGCAGCGCGTAAGAACGGCACACTGTGGTTTGCCAACGAGCGCGTCATGCAGTATATCACGGCTGCCCTAAAGCGCATCATCTTCGGCAACCGCAACATCCAGGCAGCTTTCAATGCCACGCTGGATGCCAACGGACTGCGCCAGGGTGGCACGGGTGTTGGCATCGACTTGCCGAACGACTGGAATAACAACTTCCATTATTTCCCGTACATTCGTTTGGATGTTGGTGTGAATCAAGGCGACTTCACCGGTCTGATCAGCACGAGCATCACGGAGAACGGCAACAGTAAGACCATCGGAAACATTCCTTCGTTCTATGGTCTGAAGAATGACTACAAGTACCTGTACTGCATGAGCGAGAACATGCTGCTGCAATGCAATGCAGACAAGTCGCAATCGCTCTTCATAGCAGATATGATAGACGGCACACAGATGAACCTGTCGAGCGTCGCTGGCCTCAGGCAGATTGCCAAAGGGCCGGTCGCTTCAGCTGCTGGTTGGCAGTATGCTAAGGAGTACACATTGAAGAACCTGGCTTTCTTCCCAAAGGAAGAGCTGGGCGGCAGCAGCAGCACATTCTTCTGCGACGGCTATTATAATCCTGCCGCTACAAGCGGTTTGCGTGGTGCCGTATTGCTGGGCGTTGCCCGCAATGGTGACATTGCGGGCTCGATGTCCCTCCATGGTGACCATGCCCCCTCGGTTGCCAATGCGCACTGGGCCGCGTTCCTCTGCGAATACGCAGAGGCGTTCACGACGCAACCAGTGTGGTGCGTGGAAAACTAAGCGGGCAAATGGGGGCGCAGTAAGCGCGGAGCGCAAAGAACACCGGCGCGATAGCGCCCCCGCCCGATAGGGCGGTCGATACCGCGAAGCGGTCGACGATAATTTTTATTTTGTATAAATTACAGCCCATTTCGTTCTTTGACTTGCTGAATTGACAAAAAAGGTGTACCTTTGCACCTGCTTTTCTAATTAAAGTAGGTAGAACTCCCAAGCGCGGTTTGCGTGGTGCCAAATTGCTGGGCAATGCCAACAATGGTGACAATGCGGGCTCGGTGTACCTCAATGG
>AUXO014960192.1_pt1 | contig 15196 bp, 13 predicted proteins | sample 768731 | NCBI WGS metagenome assembly AUXO01 (sample SAMN02715735, study PRJNA202380) | gut metagenome | biome: sheep rumen | host: Ovis aries | place: New Zealand: Palmerston North
TTTATAGTGTTGTAGGAATTGATGAAATAGTATCCTAGGAATAGTAATAATAGAGATGTTATTATAATGATGGATGATAGGATTGCTTTTCGAATAATATTTGTTTTTCTATTATTATCATCGATGATTCCTAATGTTGTTTTTTGAAGGTTTTCGATGGAATCTTCTGAGATTCTTTCTCCTTGTAGTAATTCATTAATGGTTACATCAAATATTTCACTTAGACGAATTAATGTAGAAGAATCTGGTATTGTTCTACCTCTTTCCCATTTACTAACTGCTTGTCTTGTGATGGGAATTTTATCCGCTAATTGATACTGACTTAATCCTTTTTCTGTTCTTAATTTATATATAAAATTTCCAATTTTATCTGGATTCATACTACCACACCAAAGTCATTATAGTTTGTTTCTTTGATGGAATAAATTCACTGGTTGTTTACATTTTAGCGTGATTATCTAGTATTCTTAATACTTTACTTTTATTAGCTTCATAGTCTTCTACTACTCGTTTTATTGTTTCCGTTGGATGTTTTCCTAATTCTCCCTCTGGGTTATAAGTTCCTTCTTCTAGAATCTTTTCTAGGGCTTCCATTATTTTATATTTTGTAAAGGTACTTTCTACGGATGGGTTTAATTCATAGTTATAGTTTGCGGAATTCATTAATAAAAAGTTCATGTTTTCTTTTTGATTTACTTTTCCGGTTCTCCTCATATAAGCTAGTAATTCAATAATGGCGTTACGATCTATTTTTTGATAGCCATTAAAAAGTGTTAAGGCACTTAATAAATCTTTCCAGTCGGTTGCGACTCCATATCCACCGCCATATACTCTTCGATCTACTTTTTCAATTGGTTTTCCTGTTGCTTTATCTTGTTGAAAGAACGCATTATCTTTAATTAATCCTGTGAAGTTATGGTCAGTAATTAGTTTTACACTATATAAATCTTCTAGTTTATCAGAATTAATTACGATATCTCTAATTCTTTTATAATCTTCAAAATCTCTTAAATCACGACTGGATATTTCATATGGTGTTCCATCTAAAATCATTTTATTGATCATTTGACGAATACGTTTCATTGTAAAATATTTATGGTGATCCATTCCGCTTGAAAAATATACATAACTATCACGTTCATCGGTATTAAACTTGGACGTTCTAATATTAAAATGTCCATAACTTTTTGCTCCTTGAAAACGATATAATTCACTTGCTGTTCCTGATAGTTTTAACAATTCTATTGTTTCTTTATAAATACTCATGATTATTCCCCCTAATCGCACAAGGAGTTATTTTATCATATTATTTCTGTTTCGTCAAAAAAAAGAATGATTTCTCATTCTTTTTATCGATTGGACCAACTTCCTGGGAATGAAATTAAGCTTCCTGGATTAATTAATCGATCAACATATCCAAGGGCATATTTATTAGAGTAATAACTACATCCGCCATCTTTCCAGTGGCAATCCGCTATTTCTAGGTGTAAGTGTTCTCCTGATGAGCATCCACTTGTACCCATATAACCTATAATTTTATCTCTTGAAACATATTGTCCTTCCCAAATGTCTCCATAACTACTTAAGTGTACATAAGATGAATAAATGAATCTTCCATTGTAGTTGTGTTTAATAACAACGATTTTAGCGTTTCCATTACACCAAAATCCCATTTGTTGACACCAATAGCCTGAGGTACATGCATCTGTATAGATTTTATGTATCGATCCAGCAGCGATTGGGTATACTGGGATATTTCGATTGGAACTACTCATATCATATCCCATATGACCACCTGTCATTCCACGAACCATATAACCATATGGTATTGGTCTTGAGAAGAAACCTACGCTTGGTAAGGATCCTCCGGAACTTTGGGCAATTCGATATTCACATTTTTGAATATCTTCGTCGGCTGCACAACCTAAACTTTTATAGTATTTAACACTGTCTTGAGCGGAATTAATTTGATCTTGAATAGAAGGTAAACTTTCTCTAAGATATTTTGAGTCAGCTTCGATTCTTGCTTGTTCAGCAAGTAGATCTTCTTTTAAGGAATTCAATTCCTGTTCTTTGGCTTCTAACTCTTTTTGTCTTTCTTGATTTCTTTTGATTAGAGCTTCCAATTCTTTCATAACTCGATCATTATATTCGGTTAATTGTTCTACAATCGACATTCTATAAATCATATCGGTGATGTCCGTTGCTCCAAAGACGTATTCTAAGTAAGAATTTTCTCCATTGGCAATTTGATAATAAGCGATGATGTTTTTGCTTTCTTCACTTTTTCTTTTGATTTCTTCTTCGCTTTCTTCTATTTCTTTTTGTAAGCGTTCTACTTCGGCTTCGGCTTCGGCAATTTGAGCTTCAATATCTTTGATCTTAGCAAGTATTTCTTGTACTTCCGCCTCATTTTTAGCAAGGTTTGCTTTTTTAGCCTCTAATTCAGCCGTATACTGTTGTACTTCTTCTTCATATTGTTGAATGGTTTTTGCTTGAACATCTTTTGGTAGTGCAAAACAAGATATACAAGCAATGGCAATGGTACTAAGTATTCCTATTTTTTTCATCATACTTTTAAGTATCTTCTTACGGCACTAGCACTACCTATCATACCAACTAAAATACCAATTCCAATTACGATTAATGAAATCTGATATACAAATGGTTCTGGTTGAATTAATTGTATCAATCTTGAATATAGATATCCATCAAAATAACGATAGAAGGCAAAATATCCATAAATTACTATTAAAATTGGTACAATAGAACCAAATAATCCTAAAATCATACCTTCGATAATAAATGGCATTTTAATGGTTAAATTACTGGCTCCTACTAAACGCATTATTTCGATTTCTTTGCGTCTTGCGGAAATGGTTAATTTAATGGTATTTACAATTAAAAATACTGTTACTAATACTAAAGCAATTACGATTCCGTAGGTTACTTTTTCAACTGCGGAAAAAGCATTTACCATTTTATCAACCATTCCTTCTCCATAACGGACTACGGATACTTTATCAATATATTCTATTTTCTTGGCAGTTGAACTGATTTTTTCAATTTCTTTTACTTTTACTTGGAAAGTATCTTTTAATGGGCTTTCCTCATCATCCCAGTTATTCAAAACTGTATTGAATACTTCTGATTCTTCTTGCATTTTTTCTTTTACTTCTTGTTTGGATTGAAATGTGTATTTTTCTACATTGTTAATAGCTTTGATTTCTTTTTCGACTTTTTTCACATCAGATTCTGTTGCATCATTATCTAAGAATACAACAATAGTCATATCTCTTTCTATTTCTTTTGTAAAATTTTGAACATTATAGGAAGCTATGATAGCAACCGCTACAATAATCAATGTAATGGTGATACAGGAAATAGAAGCTAGTGAAAGTGAAAAGTTTCGAATTACACTTTTTACCGCATCTCTTATACTGCGGCCTAACATTCTAAATGGCTTCATTCTGCATAAGTTCCTTTCTGTTTAAATCTTACTAAGTGACCATCTTTTAAAGTAATGACTTGTTTTTTCATTTTATTAACAATTTCTTTATCATGAGTTGCCATTATGATGGTTGTTCCTCTTCCTTTATTGATATCCTCTAAAACTCTCATAATTTCCATACTTTTTTCTGGGTCCAAATTTCCAGTAGGCTCATCGCATAATAATAATTTTGGGTCATTTACGATAGCTCTCGCAATTGCTACTCTTTGTTGTTCTCCACCAGATAAGTTACCTGGATATTCATGAACTTTATTCTTTAGCCCTACATCTTCTAAAGCTTTTAAGACTTTTATACGAATATCGTCTTTCTTTTCTCCAATACATTCTAGCGCAAATGCTACGTTTTCATAAACGGTTAGCTTTGGTAATAATCTATAATCTTGGAAAACAATTCCTAGTTTTCTTCTAAGTTTGTATACTTTTTTGTTTTTGAGTTTTGCAACATCTAACCCTCCAACGATTACTTGTCCTTTCGTTGGTTTTTCTTCTCGATAAAGCATCTTGATTAGGGTACTTTTTCCACTTCCAGAGCCTCCTATTACAAAGACAAAAGATCCTTTTTCGATTGCTAGGTTTAGATCGTAGATGGCTGTGACTCCATTTTTGTATTTCTTTTCTACATTTTTTAATCGAATTAAATCCATCTATTTTTTCACCACCTTAGTTATTTTATTATATCATATTATTTTCCATAAAAAAAGAAGTCTTCCTTGTTTCTCAAAAGGATTTCTTCTTTTTTACGTTATTTTGCACCTGATACTTGATAGGAATCTGTCGCTACAAAGAAAACATCATTATCAATTGCTTTTATTCCCTCTGTTACTCGATAATAATCTCTCGTTGGAACAACGGTTAATATTACTTTTCTTTTACTTTCTAGAAATCCACCTTTTACATCAAATGTTGTAACGGTGTGATTTAGGTTATTAATAATATATTCTTTTATTTCTTTTTCATGATTGGTGATAATATAGAATGCTTTGTTACTAGAAATACCTAGTAGTACTTTGTCTATTACTAAACTATTGATGTATAAGTAGATTACTGCATATAAAGCATTTGTTATGCCAAAGAAGTAGGCTCCTACAGAAACAATGATTATATTCATTACTAAACTTGTTTTAGCAATAGCAAAATGGAATTTTTCAAATAAGATTTGGGAAATAATTGGTAAGCCTCCCGTACTATATCCACTTTTATACATTAATCCGTTGGATGCTCCTCCTAAGACTCCTGCAAATAATACTAAAAGAAGCATATCATTGGTTTCTAACGGCATCAATGCCCCTACATTCGAAGTTAATTTTACTAAAATTGGATAAGCAATACAGCCTACTACCGTTCCAAGAGTTCTTTCTACTCCTAAATACATAAAACTCAAAATACAACAAGCTGCTGAAATTAGAAAAATCATTATGGCTGGATCTATGTCATATAGATAATGAGTAATTGTTGCGACACCACTCGTTCCTCCGGTTACTAAATTTAGTGGTAAAACAATCGAATTATATACTACAGCCCCTAATATCATAGAAATGGTTAAATTTATAATTCGAATAATAGTTGTCATTTTTTTCGATTGTTGTTTCATTTACTTTCCTCCAAACGCTTCATAGGTATCGGTTATAATATAAAAAGCATTTTTATCGATTTCTTTTATACCTTCTTTTAATGCATAAAATTGTTTTGTTGGCAAGGATGTCATAATAACGTGTTCTGTTTCCAAAGAAAATCCTCCAGTTGCTTTGAAAATCGTGACTCCATGATTTAGTTTTTTCATAATAAAATCTTGTACTTCTTTTTCTTTTTTCGTAATAATAAAGAATAATTTACTATCGGAAATACCTAATAATACCCGATCCGATATTAGACTAATGATATATAAGATTAATATAGAATACATCATATTATTTAGTCCAAAAATCAAACTTGTGGATAAAACAATTAACCCATCACTCATAAGCATACTTTTACCAATACTTACTTTGCCATATTTGGATATAATTTGGTTTATAATATCGGTTCCTCCCGCAGTAAATCCGGCTTTAAAGATTAATCCCACTCCAAATCCATAGAGAATTCCTCCAAATATAGCGGATAATAATACTTGAGAAGTATCCATTCCTATCCAAACATTAATACTTTCCGTTCCTCTTATAAAAATTGGTACTACTATCGATCCTAGTAATGTTGCTTCGGTTTGCTTCTTGCCTAATAAAAAGTAACTAAATACTAATAAAACTAAATTGGCTAGTAAAATGAAAGTCGAATTTGAGATAGAAATATAATTATGAAGAAGAACGGCTAAGCCTCCTACTCCCCCTGGAACAAGGTTATTAGGCACCATAAAAACATTATAGGCTATAGAGACTATAAAACATCCTAATAAAAATGAAATGATTCTTTTCCATAAAGATTTTTTATTAATGTATTCTAATACACGTATATCTTTATTTCTCGAGAAAAAATTCATACTATATCCCCTTTTTTAAATTACTTTCAATAAATGCATCAATATCTCCATCTAATACTTTGGTAACATTACTGGTTTCTTCTCCTGTTCTATGATCTTTCACCATAGAATAAGGATGTAGAACGTAACTACGAATTTGAGATCCAAATTCTATGCTGTTTTGGTCTCCTTTGATTTTATTTAGTTCTTGCTCTTGTTCTTCTAATTTTTTTACTAATAACTTATTTTTTAATACTTTTAAAGCTTGTTCTTTATTTTGAATTTGACTTCTTTCGTTTTGACAAGTAACTACTATTTTAGTTGGTAAGTGAGTAATTCTTACAGCAGAATCGGTTGTATTTACGCCCTGTCCTCCAGCTCCAGAAGAATGATATACATCAATTTTTAAATCTTTTTCATCAATTTCTATTGTATTATCTTGATCAATTTCAGGAGTTATTTCTACGGAAGCAAAAGAGGTGTGCCTTCTGTTATTGGAATCGAAAGGTGATAATCGAACTAGGCGATGAACTCCTTTTTCATTTTTTAAATACCCATAGGCATTTTTTCCTTTTACTAAAATGGATACACTTTTAATCCCAGCTTCTTCTCCCTCTTGATAATCTAGTACTGTGACTTTGTATTTTTTCTTCTCACACCATCTTAAATACATTCTATATAGCATACTGGCCCAATCACAAGATTCGGTACCACCTGCTCCTGGATGAATTTCTAAAATACAGTCATTTTTATCGTAAGGACCATTCAACATTAAAATTAAGCGGAACTCTTCTACTTGTTTTGTTTCTTCTAAAATTGATTTTTCTAATTCTTTTTGTTCTTCTTCAGAATCAACAAAATCTAATAATTCCAAATTTGATTCGATTTCTTGTTTTAAAGATTCTACTTTTTCAATCGTTTCTTTTTTCTCATTTAGTTGTCTTAATACTTCTTCCGCTATTTCTCTGTTATTCCAAAACCCAATTTCTTCTGTTTGTTTTTGTAGAGATTCTACTTCTTCTTTCTTTTTTGGAATGTCAAAGTGACCTCCAAGCATGTGTTATTATTTCTAAATCATTATTTACAATTCTTTTTAATTCTTTGGTATCCATAGTTTCTCCTTTTTCTCTATTACTCTATTATTTATATTACCATATTTTCTATCTTTATTCAATTTTCGGTATTATTTTAAAAAGAATGCATATATTATCATTGAGGAAGGTTCCCTTGGTGATGGGAAGATCCTCTGTATATAGATAAAAGGAGCTTTATAGCTCCTTTTTTATTTTTCTACTAAATACCATTCTTGTAAGTAATTAATTTTATGTCCGCAGTATGTACATTCTCTCTTTGTAATATCTATGTTATTGTTACATCCTGGACATTTTATTACATTGATTTCTTCTTTTAAATCTGTGTGAGGAATTGGATTTTGTTCAAAATGAAATTCTTTTTCTTCTATTTTTGTAATGATTTTTCCTTGTTCATATTTCATAAAACGAATCGTTGCGTGTACTTTTACTCTGTTTTTGTTTTCTTTTTGATATTCTTCAAAAGAATCATAATCTACAATATTATAATCAATTACATCATAATAATTATCACTAAAGAATAACTGATTTAATTCAAAATTAACATTATTAAAGAATTTGCTTTTATCAAATTTTATTTTTGACCAAAATTCGATTTGTTTTTCATTTTGTTTTTCTTTGTATTGTTTTATTGGTAATAATAAGACAAAAGCATCTAAAAAATAGAAAAAATAGAATAAGATTAAGGTAATTAATATTCCTAAAATTAAAACCTTTCCTATATCATAAATATTGAAAGTTCTAGCGGTTAAAAAGATATAGATAAATGATAGTATCATACTAATGATAAGATCTATTACAAATGTCTTTTTTATATAGTTTTCACTATTCATTACATAATCATAGTGTTCTTTATTACTTAATTTCTTATTGGAATAATCTATATTATAGAATGTTCCACAATAAGGGCAACCACTATTTTTTTCTATTTTTTCGTCTTTAAAGCCACAGTTAGGGCAGATAAATTTTTTTCCTTCTAAATCTGGTCTTAAAAAGGAATATGTTACTCTTGAATCAAAGCCTTTAATGGTTTTTATTAATTGATCTCCTTTATAATATTTTTTTTCTAATATTATTCCGTCTTCTAACTCTTTTTCATTATCCGCTGGATTATCGTCTCTGTATTTTGTTTCAATTCTTAGGTTTAGTCTATCTAGTCTCTCTTGTTGTTTTTTTTCTGTTACTAATGACATATTTCCTCCTAATTATTATTATTGTTATTATTGTTGTTATTATTGTTATTGTTGTTATTATTGGAAGAGCCACCACTCCAACTACTGCCTCCTCCACTACTATAACTTGTATAATGTGGAGTTAATAAGAAAGCAGTGGCTGTAATCATAATACTTGCAAAACTACTGTTTTTAGGAGTTACGGAATATACTTTTACATTGGCATTTCCTTCTCTTAAGGCAATTGTTTTCGCTCCACATACTATTTTTCTAACATATTTGGTAGAATCTAGCATAAAGTCTAATAATTCGTTTAATAATTCATCGGTTAGATAGAAATATTTTGTTAAGTTATAAACTCTTTTTTGAATCATTAATTCATTATATGTTTCTGGTTCTCTCATTTTAGGCTTCCTCCTCTACATAATTAAATTCAATATTTTGAAATGGTAAATTAATTGCTTGTATATGATAATATGCATTATTCTTTTGTTTTAAATAATGAACATTTCTTAAATCTGTGGTTGTAAATAGTAAATTGTTAGGAAATTCTTTTGATAAATACTCTTTATAATCTTTTAACAAGTGATTTAACGATATACAGTAATATCCTTCTTTGTCACTTGGATTCTGATCTAATACATTTTTATAGATTTGATGGGACATTATATGTTTTTGTTTGGTTCTTCCTTCATCTCCATATTGGATGGTATCTCCCGATAAAAGAATAATATAGAGAGAATTGTTTTCTGGATATTCACTTTGTTCTAAGATAATATTCTTTTTTACGTATAATCTTATATCACTTTGATCAGCGATTGAGACAATTTCTCTTGTTCTTCTTAGTATTTGGCTTTTTAGGGGATGTTCTTCTTTGTCGATGGAAAGAATAAAGGAAGAGTCATCATAAATGTATTTTAATTGCGGATCCTTGTCAATGATTTCTTCTAACGTTGGATATCCTCTCTCCTCTTTTATATGAATGTTTTCTAATTCTTCTGGATGCATTTTACAAAGATATTCATAGGCATAACGATTATCGAAATCCTTTTCATAGCCACGTTTCTTATATAATTCTTGTTGTAGTAGGCAAGTGTAGCTCTTATTGGTATGATAGATTTTTTTCACAAATGGGCATCCTGTTTTGCAAATATAAAGGTATCCACAATTTAGACAATCTGGATTTAATTCTTTTTGATTGTGATTTAAGAAAATCTTATTAAAAGCAGTTTCTAATATTTCTTCCGGGGTATTCTCATAGATATTTCCATAATAGAAGTCTTCTTGTTTTTGGCCTCTAACACAGGAATACATATCTCCATTTTTTTCTAGTAAGAAGAATTTTTCACCACAGTTATCACAATTCGTACAATAATCTGGTCCAAATTCATTGAACCAAGCTCCATTTACTCCATCATCTAAATTGGTACCATCAAACTCTTGATGCATTCTATGAAATAATTCTACTTGTTCTTTTTCCCCTAATCCATGAAGAAGACCATTACTATTAAAGTCAAAGCCTATCATAAAATTGAAATCATTCATATCTAGAGATGTATTTTGATCTAAATACTTAATATCTTCTATAATTTCCTCTAAATATGGATAATGTTCTTGAAAAATAGTAGAACTAACTTTCTTTTTATTGGGAAGTTCGTTTAATAATTCAATATTTTTCAAAATTCTTTCTAATGTTTTTTGATTATTTTTTGTTACTCTGTATTCATCATGCATTCGTAGTGGTAAATCCAAACTTCCACTAATGGATACATTAAACTCTTTAATCGTATCTATATGTTTTTCCAAATCATATAGGTTTGTTTTAATATGAGGACTTCCTATTTTAAATCCGGCTTTGGTTATTATTTCTTTATTTTGTTCATAATAGTTACTAATAAATTGTATTATGTCGTGAAAATCTTCCTTACTTAGTGTTGTAACTTCTCCTCCATGAAGAGATATATTAAATGGAATGATATTACTTTCTCTTAATTTTTCTATCGCATATTGAAGTGTTTCTAATGGTTTATGCTCTGTTTTAATATCCTTTGTATTATCTTCTAAATAACAATACTTACAACTCATATTGCATGCCATAGTAGGGACATAAAGTAGGTGGATAAACTTAATATTCTGGATATCCATAACCATCATCCCCATCATAAGTCTTTTGATATTCTATATTTTTTTCATATTCACTTTGTCTCCACACATTGGTTGGGCTTTCTTTGAAGGCTCTCTCATTTACAAACGTATTATCTGGAATTACAATTTCATATAATCGATAACATTGTCTAAAAGCAGAAGATCCTATTTCAACCACAGTACTTGGAATGGTTACTTTTGATAAGCTACTGCATCCATAAAAAGCATGGCCGCCAATTCTTGTTACTCCTTCTGGAATATCAATTTCTTGTAAATTATAACAATTTTCAAATGTATTTCCATGAATTTCGGTTATTTTAGATGGTAATTGAATAAATCTTAATTGATAGCAATTGGTAAATGATTCTCCATGAATATCTACTATGCTTTCTGGTAAAACGATCTCTTTTAGGTTATGGCAGTTATAGAACGTTTCTCCTTGAATTTCTGTTACCCCTTCTGGAATAGCAATCGATTCTAGGGAGGTACAGTTTTTAAAGGCGCTTCCCCCTAAGTATTTTAGTTTTTCTGGTAGTTTTATTTCTGATAAAGCAATATCATTCATAAAAGCTTTTCCTCTTATGGTACGAATGGTATCCGGTAATTCAATCTTTTCTAGCTTTGGCATATTTGCAAAAACGCTTCCGCGGATTCCCACTACTGGTTTTCCTTTATAGCTAGCAGGAATTTTTACAGTTGTTTCATTGGTAACTCCTACGGTATAAAAACGAACATAGTATCCTCCTTCTTCCTTATTGTATTCATAAAGAATATGAGGATTATAAAAAATCATAATTGGTAAGATAAAAGACGCTAAAATGAATAAAATATTGGAAACGGCATTGCTTGATTCAGCACTATTTATCACATTACTGATAATATTACTTATTTTTTCATCTGGTCTAGAAGTAATTTCTTTTACTAGGTATCTTTTTATATTAAACTTGCTTCCTACGATGCACAATATGATAATTGTTAATAATTCTAATATAATAGACCAATATAAAGGGAAGTGAAAAAATACAAAGGATATGGCAATTAAATTTATAATGGCAAAAATGATGCTAATCGTTCTTTTCCTTTTATTAATATAGGGAGTACGAAGTGATAAACTGGCATTTTGCTTTTTTAATTCTTCTTTTATTTTGTTTAACAAAAAGGTATTTTCTGTTTGATAATATTTTAAATCTACCGTTGCCTCTTTCATTTTTGTAGCATCCCACGTAGCATTAATATTTCCCTCTGGAATGGTAGTTTGTACTGGTTCGGTAGGTACTACGGATAAAACTTTTTTACTAGAAAAGCCTTCATTATATAAATCTTTTCTAGTAAGCAATGATGCAAGAGGAACAATGGCAAAGGCTCCTACAAAAACGGCAAAAAAGTCTATCATAGCAAGGATTGGGAAGATAGGTGTGCCAACTAGAAGAATAATAATTCTTCCAATAAACATCGTCCAAAATGCTTTTTTCTTCTTTTCCTGTCCAAAGATTGCCGATAATGGAATTAGTACAAAAACGGTCATATGGATACTGACAAAAGCTTCCATTCCATAGAAACCCAAAATGTCTCCAATTTCAAAGGATTCTAGAACTATTCCTATTTTTTCTAGTGGTACAAATGAGGATCTAGCGGATACTAGGATGGGAATCCATAAAAGACTTAATAATAGTATTATTTTCCTTACTTTTTGTTTATTGATCATTTTCAACACTTCCTATTCTAAAATGATTATAGCAAATATTATCTATTACTTCCATAAAAAAACAATAATTGTTAATAATTCTAATATAATAGACCAATATAAAGGGAAGTGAAAAAATACAAAGGATATGGCAATTAAATTTATAATGGCAAAAATGATGCTAATCGTTCTTTTCCTTTTATTAATATAGGGAGTACGAAGTGATAAACTGGCATTTTGCTTTTTTAATTCTTCTTTTATTTTGTTTAACAAAAAGGTATTTTCTGTTTGATAATATTTTAAATCTACCGTTGCCTCTTTCATTTTTGTAGCATCCCACGTAGCATTAATATTTCCCTCTGGAATGGTAGTTTGTACTGGTTCGGTAGGTACTACGGATAAAACTTTTTTACTAGAAAAGCCTTCATTATATAAATCTTTTCTAGTAAGCAATGATGCAAGAGGAACAATGGCAAAGGCTCCTACAAAAACGGCAAAAAAGTCTATCATAGCAAGGATTGGGAAGATAGGTGTGCCAACTAGAAGAATAATAATTCTTCCAATAAACATCGTCCAAAATGCTTTTTTCTTCTTTTCCTGTCCAAAGATTGCCGATAATGGAATTAGTACAAAAACGGTCATATGGATACTGACAAAAGCTTCCATTCCATAGAAACCCAAAATGTCTCCAATTTCAAAGGATTCTAGAACTATTCCTATTTTTTCTAGTGGTACAAATGAGGATCTAGCGGATACTAGGATGGGAATCCATAAAAGACTTAATAATAGTATTATTTTCCTTACTTTTTGTTTATTGATCATTTTCAACACTTCCTATTCTAAAATGATTATAGCAAATATTATCTATTACTTCCATAAAAAAAACTTAGAATTCTAAGCTTTTCGATATAGTCCCGTTTGTAATTTTATAATAGAGGAATCTTCTAATTCAATTGGGTCTAATACAATTACAATAGAAGATGAGGGGATTTCTTGTAAATTTGATGCTGGATAGATTTCTCTAGTTTCCAATTTATAAGTCATTAACCAAATTAAATATCCATTATCATTTTCATTTCCCGGAGAATATATATAATATTTCTCTTCCTTTGGAATATTGGGAAGTATTTGATCTACTTTTTCTATTATAGATCCTTTATAATCATCTTTTCCTAATAAACTTTGGAATGGTCCTTGATAATAATAGATTGGTACTAATAAGACTATTGTACAAAGTATTTTATATAAAGAATCTTTTTTCTTTAATTTTTGATCCCATATCATTTTCATCGATATTCCAATGATAACAGAGACTATTGTCATCATATATCTCGTATAACCCGCAAAAACTTTTGCTTCTTCCCATGGCATAGAAAAAATATACATCAATCCTAAAATACAATAATAGCCAATGTATAGGAGATCTAACCATCCAATCGTTTGTAGAATTTTCTTTTTGTTGTCTGATAGGAGAGATCCAATTAATAAAACAAAATTAATTATAATCATAAAGATAGTTGGCGTATTTTCTTTTAACTGAAAGAAATGGTGGATATACATCTTGATAAAAGTCATCATATTAGCCATTCCTAATTCTTTGAAAGAAGAATATAAATTTTGAGGGCTTAGGGAATGTTTGGTATTAAGAGCCCAGTGTCCATAAACCATACTTACGTGTCCTTGCCAAATAAGTAATAGTAGTACTAGGATTCCTCCTATGATGCATACTTGTTTGAATCCCTCTTTGATTTTCTTATCTTTCCAATAGCGATAAAGAATTATAAGACATAGTATCCCATCTAAAAGAACTCCGGCATTTTTTACTAAAAATAAATAAATCATAATTGGTAACATTAATGAAATGGCTTTTTTGGGATTTTTTTCTTCTTTCTTCCAAATTAAATAAGCACTTAAAAACATGAATGCTAAAAGACTATCCACCAACAAATTGTGAAAGGCTATTTCAGAAGTAATCATTACCATAATGTAGAAAGCTAGTAAAAATAATGATTTTAATCCTCGCTTTTCTTTTCCCATTACGGATATAAATGTTGAAAGGTATGCTAAGATTAAATAGTTTTGACCAATAATCATACTACCTTCTGTTTTACCACAAAGAAATCCAAGAAAATATAAGAAACACGCACTACCAGGTTGATATCCTTTAAAATAGATATATGTATTTTCAAAATTTGGAAAGCGATTATATGTAAACATAGTCTTTACAATTAATCCCCAATGTGAGAAGTTATCATAGTGCGTCAAATGCATTTGAAATCCTATTATGGTTACATAGATAAATAATACTGACATCCATAAAACAGCTGGATCTTTTAATGTTTCTTTCTTTGGAAAATGAATTTTCTTTTTTATTAGACAATAAGCAAAATATATCAAAGATGCCATTATATAGAGAATTGTACCTAATTGCATTAAATTAAGAATTCCTAGTAAAAATTCATATATTCCAATTCCCGTAAAAGTTAAAACAAAGGAATAATTTCTATCTATTTTGCATTTGTTTTCTAAGAATTGTTTGGTACTAATAACGATTATCCAAAATAATAGGATTCCAAATACTGCTCTCATTTAAATATAATCTCCTTTTGCACAATGTAATTTACTATAAATATCATGATATCAATCATAATTTTTATAAAAGTTGGGAATATTTTTATATATTTTTCTACGAATGAAACTAGAGATGCCGATACAATCATTTGGACTACTACTAATGTAAAATATCCAAGCATCGATTTTTTATTTTTCTTTTGGAAAACAATTTTTGAATTTATGTAGTAATTATAGATAGAGGATAATACTCTTGCTAAAATTGTTGAGAGAAAAATTGCTTTTGTATCTTTTCCAAATAAAAATGTAAAAACGGTAAATAGTCCTATATCTAATAAAAAACTAGTCCCGGAAGATAATATGTATTTTAATACTCGTTTTATTTCTTCTTTATTTTTTATCATTTTTTTCGACTTCTTTCTTTAGTAGAGCTAATTCTTGTGTTAAATTAATTATTTTTTTGTTTTGGGTAGAAATGGTTCTAGTAATATCAAAACAAACAAATATTAGAAAAATAAATCCTAAAAAGAAGAGTAAATTGGATACCGTTTCTACTCCAATGAAATCAGC
>AUXO018277075.1_pt1 | contig 15196 bp, 13 predicted proteins | sample 768731 | NCBI WGS metagenome assembly AUXO01 (sample SAMN02715735, study PRJNA202380) | gut metagenome | biome: sheep rumen | host: Ovis aries | place: New Zealand: Palmerston North
CCGTCATGAGTGAGAAAAAAATCAAGCGAGAAAAAGATGAGGCCCCCGTGCTGCAGTTGGTGAAGAATCCCGACATCGCTCGCATGGTGGGTGAACAAAAGCGGCCTGGACAAGTCACTGTGGGCTTTGCCCTCGAGACCGATAACGAAGAGGTGAACGCATTGGGAAAAATGGAGCGCAAAAACCTCGATATGATTGTTCTCAATTCGTTGCGCGACAAAGGTGCCGGATTCCAAACCGACACCAATCGAGTGACCATTTACCACCGGAATGGTGACGTGATTGCCGGTGAGTGCAAAGCCAAGACCGAGGTGGCGGCCGACATTGTTGAAGAAATTGTGAAAATGTTGAAGTGATGATAAAAAGATTTTTGCCCATCATGTTGATGGCTCTTGCGGCCTTGATGCCGCTGACAGCTCACGCCGACGAAGAGTCGAGTGAATTGAACTGCAGCGTGGAGGTTAACGCCGAAAAAGTGAATGTTGCCAACAAGGAAATATTCAACACGTTGAAGGAAGCCATTGCCGAATATATGAACACCACCAAGTGGACCGACGCGCAATTTGCCCTGAACGAGAAAATTCAGTGCAAACTCTATCTCACCATCTCCACCTATGAAGATGCCACGGGAAAAATGAAAGGCGACCTCCAGATTCAGTCGCAGCGCCCGGTTTACAACAGTTCCTACACCACCACCACCATCAATTTCAAGGACACAAAAGTAGAGTTTAATTATCAGGAAGGTAATCCATTGGTGTATTCTGAACTGGAGATGCAGGATAACCTCACCGCCATCCTCAACTTTTATGCGTTCCTGATCATCGGCATCGACTTCGACACGTTCTCGCTCAATGGCGGCGACCCTTATTTCGAAAAGGCCGCCAACGTGGTGCGGCTGGCACAAAGCACCGGCGAAAGCGGTTGGAAGGCCTTTGAGGACCACCGCAACCGCAGTGCCGTGCTCAGTGTGTTCACCGACAAGGCCACAGCCGGATTCCGAGAGTTGCTATACAACTATCACCGGCTGGGACTCGACCAAATGGTGGTGAGCGTGGACAAAGGACGCCAGACTATCACCAAGGCCCTTCCCGAACTGAAGAAAATCTACGACAACAATTCCATGTCGGTGTCACTGACACTGTTCCGCGACGCAAAACTCGAGGAGGTAATCAATGTGTATTCCAAGGCCAGCTCCACCGAGAAAGACGAAGTTTACACACTGCTGTCTTCGATATATCCGGCCGACGATTCAAAAATAAAGCAAATCAAAGAAGAGAGCAACAACTAATCGATGACCATGTTGCGACGACTCATTATTTCAAACTATGCACTCATCGACTGGCTGGAGATGACGTGGGACAGCGGGCTCACCATCATCACAGGTGAAACGGGAGCCGGCAAATCGATTATTATCGGCGCATTGTCGCTCATTCTGGGTGAGCGGTGCGACAGCAAGGCAATCCGCGACCCCGAGAAGAAAACGATGGTGGAGGCCTCGTTCGATATAGAGGGATTCGGCCTCGAGTCGTTTTTCAGCGAGAACGACCTCGACTATTTCGAGCATGAATGTATCATCAGGCGAGAAATAGCCGTTGGGGGGCGTTCCCGGGCCTTTGTCAACGATTTGCCCGTGAATATAACCGTGCTGAAAGATTTGGCTACGCATCTTGTCGACATTCATTCACAGCACAGCAATATGTTGCTGGCAAAACCGCAATTTCAGCTCGATGTGATAGACAGTCTTGCCGGCAACCTGCCGTTGCGTAAGGCCTACGACACTTGCTACGCTGAGTTGAGAGCGGCCGAGAAGCAGTTGAAGCAACTGCAGGAAGATTATGCCCAATCGCACGCCGAACAAGACTATCTTCAATTCCAGCTTGGACAGCTTATAGAACTAAAACTCGCTAAAAATGAAGACACTGAACTTGAAAACCTCCAGCAACGATTGAGCAACGTGGCAACCCTGAAAGAGGCGTTGTGGACTGTGAAAGAAACCATGAATGGCGATGAACAATCATTGCTGAGTCATCTTAACACCGTTGCTGCCAGGCTCGAAGGCACCGTTGATGCGTTGCCCGAAGTGGCCGACCTTGCGAGAAGAGTGCGCGAAGCAGCAATCGAGCTGAAAGATGTCACTCTCACTGTGAGCGGCATCGAGGACGACCTCGTCGATGATCCGGCCGAATTGGAAAGGGTGAACGACAGGCTGAACGCCATCTATGCCCTTGAACGCAAACACAGTGTCAACTCGGTGAACGATCTGCTCGCCATACAGCAAAAACTGCAGGCTCAACTCGATGCCATCAACAGCAGCGATGACACTATTGCCGCCCTTCAAGCTCAAGTGGACGATGCAAGGCGCAAGGCCCAGTCGCTGGCCGAAGAACTTTCGGCCACACGCAAGCAGGTGGCACAGGAATTCGCCCACAAGATGAAGATGCTCGCCCAGCCTTTGGGCATGAAAAACATCGAGTTCGAGGTAGCATGCTCGACTGTTCCACTCAACGCCAACGGATGCGACTCTCTGGAATTCCGTGTGGCATTCAACAAAAATCAGTCCACAATGCCCATCAAGGACACCGCATCGGGCGGTGAGATTTCCAGGGTGATGCTTTGTATCAAGGCCATTGTGGCGCAGACGGTGCAGTTGCCCACCATCATTTTTGACGAGGTGGACACCGGCGTGAGCGGCGATGTGGCCAATATGGTGGGAGAAATGATGGGCGACATAGCCCACACCATACAGGTGATAACTATCACGCATCTGCCTCAGGTGGCCGCACATGGCATGCACCACAAGAAGGTGTTTAAGACCGACACGGCCTTAGGAACCGTAACTGGAGTGGTGGATCTGGACGATGATGAACACATGATGGAGATTGCTCGCATGCTCAGCGGCAAGGACCTGAACGAGGCAGCCATTGCCAATGCAAAAGCCCTTATCTCAACAAGTAGAAAATCATGACCGACAACAAACAATTTATTTTTGGCATCCATGCAGTGGCCGAAGCGCTTGAAGCTGCCAAGGACATCGACAAAATTTTTATTCGCCGCGATCTGAACGGTGAAAATGTTTCACACATCCTCGACATGGCACACAACCTCCGAGTTCCGGTGCAGCGTGTGCCGGTAGAACGCATCGACCGCATCACTCGCAAGAACCATCAGGGCGTGCTGGCCATGATGGCCGCCGTCACTTATTACCAACTTGAACAGTTGCTGCCACAATACTATGATGAGGGCATCAATCCCTTTGTGGTGGTGCTTGACGGCGTGACCGATGTGCGCAACTTCGGTGCCATCGCCCGCACTTGCGAGTGTGCAGGGGTCAACGCCATTGTCATTCCCGACCACGACAGCGTCACGGTTAACGCCGATGCAGTGAAAACCTCGGCAGGAGCCCTGAATGTGCTGCCCGTGTGCCGCGAAAGAAATCTTGTCCAGGCACTGCAACTGCTGCATGACAGCGGATTTATGATTGTGGGCACCAGCGACAAGAATGCCACGACTTACACGCAGCCCGATTACACGGGGCCCGTAGCCATCGTTCTCGGAGCAGAAGGAAACGGTATATCACCAGCCGTGATGCGGCAGTGCACCATGCGGGTAAAAATCCCCGAGTTCGGGCAAATCAATTCGCTCAATGTGTCGGTGGCAGGTGGCATCATGATGTACGAGGTGGTGCGTCAGCGCCTTTCCGACGGCCAACAGGTGAAATAAAACTGCCCCCATCGCTTGCATGTGGGGCCGATATTCATTAACTTTGCAAACCACAATAAACATATACAAAAAATGATCAATCGCATTCTGATTAGGATTAAGGTGGTGCAGGTATTGTACGCCTACGTTGTTTCCGGTGCCGAACACGACCTTGCTCATTACAAGAAAGAGCTGGTCACGAGTTTCGAAAAATCCTACGAGCTCTATTACTATCTGCTCAAACTCATGATTGACTTGACCTACATGCAGGAACGCCGGCTCGACGATGCAAAGTACAAATATCAGCCTTCGCCCGAAGACTTGAATCCCAACATGAAGTTTGTGGAAAACAAACTGATAGCCGCCCTTTGCGACAATGAACAGCTGAACGCATATTTTGAGAAGCACCACATTTCATGGCAGGATGATGTGATTTTCATGAAGATGATGCTCGACAAGGTGCTTCATAGCAACTATTATATCAATTATATGGACAACGATGCTTACGGCATCGACATCGATGCCAATTTATGGCGCGATTTGTTCAAGAATGTCATTTTCCCCGATCCCGACATGGCCGAGATGGTGGAAAGCAAATCGCTCTTCTGGAGCATTGAGGATTTTGATATCATGGGGCAGTTTGTCCTCAAGACAATTCGCCGCATCGAGGAGGGGTTGCCCGAACCCATCTTGCCCATGTTCAAAGACGAGGAGGACCGTCGCTTCGGTGAGTCGCTCTTTGCCGACACCGTCAGCCAGATGGAGCAGAACAATGAGCTGATAGACACACTGGTCAAGTCCGACCGCTGGGACAAGGACCGCATCGCCTTGATGGATCGCATCATCATGTGCATGGCCTTGACCGAAATGCAAGGCTATGAGAGCATCCCTACCGCAGTCACGCTCAATGAGTACATTGAGCTGGCCAAGAATTTCAGCACCACCAATAGCGGACATTTTGTCAATGGCATTCTCAATTCCGCTATGCGGCAGCTCAGGTCATCGGGCAAAATTGTGAAACCGTGAAACGAATATTTTTCAAACTAATTTATAATCGTCATGCTTAACAACATTCTCTTGCAAGCTTCGGCCGACCCCATGGGCGGCATGAGCAGCATCATCATGATTGTGGCTCTTATCGCCATTTTCTACTTTTTCATGATCAGGCCGCAATCGCAGAAACAAAAGAAAATCAACGAATTCCGAAACAATCTGAAAAAAGGTGACAAGGTGATGACCGCCGGTGGCATCTACGGACGTATTAAGGAGATAAAAGAGAGCACCATGCTTCTTGAAATTGCCGATGGCGTTAAAATCGAAATCGACAAGAACTCCATTTACGAGTCGATGAAGGATGTGGCCGAGACCGGTGCCGATGCCGCCAACCGATAATCGACGCACAAAGCCCCAATGACACGCATAGGCGACACTTTCAGGCGAATTAAGGCAGTCATAATCGAGTCGAAATCAACCCGATCGGTTTTGCTCTACCTTTTTTTCGTTGTGGTGTCCACCGTGTTGTGGTATATCATGACGGCCAACAACGTGATTTCACTGGAGTTCAAGATTCCGATAAACATTACCGATGTGCCCGAGAATGTGAGGTTTCTCAACCCCACGCCCGACACTGTCACCGTCACAGTGCAAGACAAGGGCTCGTCGTTCATCAAGTGGATGTTCAGTGCCAAGCCCAGTGTGAATCTGCGTTTCGAGGATTATAGCGACGACAATGGTCAGTTCCGCCTCGATGCCGCACATCTCAGGCGCCTGATTTCTTCCTTCTATTCTCGCAGTGCCACCATCAAGTCGGTGCTGCCCGAGGCTGTCACCTTGCGATATACCGACCAACCCGGAAAACTTGTGCCTGTGGAGCTTGACATCGACATCGTGCCGGCCTTGCTCTACACCCAAAACGGGGCAGTGGGCAAGAGCCAGGACTCGGTGTTGGTCTATAGTGACAGCAAGACCCTTGAGACCATCACCGAAGTCTACACCTATCATGTGCAGTTGCGAGACCTCACCGACACCGTGCGGAGGCGCGTGGCCATTGCACCTCTCAAGGGAGCTGTCGTGGAGCCGCGCACCATCGAGCTGATGATACCCATCGAGAAAATGGTCACCAAGACCCAGATGATTGACATCTCGGTGCGCAATGCACCACAAGGCGTTAATGTGGTTGTCTTCCCCTCGAAGGTCCAAGCGGTGTACCGCACCACCATCAGCGGCTACAAAATGCACCGCGGTGAGTTCACTGCTGTGGTCGACTACAACAACATCGACCAAACCAAGCCCAAGGTGGCTCTGCAATTGGGAGAAGTTCCGGGTGCTTATCAAGATGTGCATCTGGCCCTCGACAGTGTGGAATACATCATCGAGACCTACCGATGAAACTCATAGCCATTGCCGGAGGAATTGGCAGCGGCAAGTCGGTGCTGTGCCGCATCCTGTCTACCATGGGTTATTTGGTTTACGACACCGACAGCGCCGCCCGCAGGCTTATGAACCTCGATGAACGACTGCGAGCAAGGCTAACCGATGCTTTCGGACCCGAAACGTATCATCCCGACGGCACGCTCAATCGGTCGTGGCTGGCCGCAAAAGTGTTCGGCAGGGAAGAAGAGCTCATAAAGCTCAATTCCATTGTGCATCCGGCGGTAGCAACCCATTTGATGCAATGGGCTCAGTCGGCTCCGGCTCCAGTGGCGTTTGTGGAGACGGCGCTCATCAACACCGGTGGCATCAGGCCCCTGGTGCAGGGCGTTTGGATGGTACAGGCTCCCGTAGCTGTGCGTTGCAGCAGGGTGATGGCACGCAGTGGGCTTTCAGAGTGCCAGGTGCTTCAACGAATCAAGCGGCAAGCAGCCGATGACTGCCCCGCAGTCGGCGATGTGCCGATTGTCAATGATTCATGCCGGCCTTTGCTGCCGCAAATAATTGAGGCGTTGCAAACCTTGTGAATCAAAAAAATATAACATAGAAACAAACAAAAACAAAACAAACCATGCTTAAGAAAGTATTATCTATCTCAGGAAAATCCGGACTGTTCAAACTCATTGCCTATGGCAAAAACGGACTCATCGTTGAAAGTTTTGCCGATAAAAAACGTTTCAGTGCCCAAGCGCGTGACAAAGTGATTTCATTGGGCGACATCGCCATCTACACGCAAGACCAGGAGGTGCCACTGTGGCAAGTGTTTGAAACAATTTATAAAAAATACGAGGGCAAGCCGCTCGACACCGCTGAACTCAAGACCGGAGCCCAGCTTTACGAGTTCTTCAATCAAGTGCTTCCCGACTTTGACCAAGACCGGGTCTACACCAGCGACATCAAGAAAGTGGTCAACTGGTACAATGCACTGGTGGGTGCCGGCTTCACCGAGTTCAAGACCGAAGAACCTCAAGAAGAGGAAACCGACAAGCAGTAAACTCGGCCAATTACCCACATGAAACGTCAGCTGTGCCACATCCTTGTCATGCTGCTGGCAGTGACCTTGCTGCCGGCTGCCACATCGTGCCGCAGCAAGAAGGACAATATCATCTACTATAAATCCGACAAAGACAAAGGCAAAAAAGACAAGGAGGCCAAACAGCAGGACGCCCAGTGGGCCACACTCGATATTAAACTCGACCGTCATGACAACAAGGCACTCTACACCGAGCTAAAAACTTGGCTTGGGGTGCCTTATCGTTATGGTGGCCACTCTCGCCGCGGCACCGACTGCTCGGGCATGGTCATGGAAGTCTATCAGGCCGTTTATGGATTGAAGCTGCAGCGAAACTCGGCCAAAATGTTCGAGCGCGACTGCCGGGAAATCCAAAAGAAAGACTTGCGCGAGGGCGACCTCGTGTTTTTCGCCACCGGCGGCGGCAACCGCATCTCCCATGTGGGCATCTACTTGAAGGATGGCCACTTCGTTCACGCCTCATCGTCGAGAGGGGTGGTGGTGAACCACCTCGATGAGCGTTATTACACCCGCCACTGGCGCTGCGCCGGTCGCGTGAAGCACTGAATGCCGCAAGGGATTACTGGCCGCGTTCAACATCAAATTTCACGATAGCGCCCGAGCGGCGCATCGTTGTATAGGGCACCCCCACACTGTCGCATTCATGCGCCAGCCGGTCGTGCTCTTTTTCATAGATACTTCCAGTCAGTACCACATGCAGCCGTTTCCCCTTGCCGGCCGTGGTGATTTTTAGAATTTTATCGACGTGGCCGTGAAAACGCCGTGTCACAAGCAGACAATCATCAAAAACCACACATCCCTGATGAAGGGTGTAAAGGCTGTCATGCCCCAACTCTACGTGCTCAATCCCATGATGGGCAAGGAAAGCGGCCTGCCGATGCTCAAAGCCCTCGAGGTCGAAATCGCTGGCATCGGGCACCCATAGCATGGCGCGAGCATGATTGAAATGCATGATGGGAGTGGCGTTATAGGTGTTGAAAACCACCCGGCCACTGCGCGGCGTGTGCGTGTGCAGCCACCATCGGTTCACACCGGCGACAACCAGCACCAGCGACGCCAAAAGCCAAAGCATGCGCCGCCGCGGCTTGTGCCAGATGGCGTAGGCCAGCAGAATGAACATGAAATAGCAGAAAACATCTATCCCCGTCACAAAAACACGGTCGATGTGTCCCCACGACAAGTGGCTCAGCCATCCTGTTACGGCATCCATCGGTGTGTAACACCACTCGAGCAGCGTGTTGAGCCAGGTCATCTCTCCTCCTGTCGCGCACACCACCAAGAACAACGCCGCAAGCATTAGAAAAACAGGGACAATGGGCAATACCAGCAGGTTGGCAACTACCGACAGCAGCGCCACGCCATGAAAATAATAAGCCGTCAACGCAAGGGTTGAAAGCATTGCCACCACCGAGGTGATTACCGTGCCCGCCACATAGGCCAGCACACGGTTTCGCACTCTTTCCAGCCGGGGAGCGAACAATAAAATGGAAGCCACGGTGATGAAACTCAGCTGGAACCCCACCGACCGAAGTGCCTGCGGAGAGAAGTATAAGATGAGAAGAGCTGCAACGAGCAACGCATTCAGCGCATTGTTGCGCCTGAAAAACATCAAACCCGCAAAGGAGCATCCCACCATCACCGCCGACCGTACCACCGACGGCGAAGCACCGGTAAAGAAAACAAATGCCGCTATGCAGCACAGTGTGATGGCCAGCCGCAATTTGCGTGCCCCCAAATAATCGAGCGGCAGAAACAGCCACCAGAGCAGCAAGGTGATAATGCCCAGGTGAAGTCCGCTCAATGCCAGCACATGAGCCACACCCGAGCGGGAAAAGGCTTGCCGGGTCTCATTGTCGATAAAACGGCGCTCACCCACGAGCATCGCAATAACAAAGTGCTGGACTTCGGGCTCCAGCGTGCTGGCAAGGATGCGCCGCTCCATCCGATGACGAAGGTTACATAAGCGTGCCGGCCAATTGTCGTGATGGCCGCTGGGCTGCAACCGCCTGACGTCGATATGCTCTTGATACAAGATACCCTTGTCGGCTAAATATTGCCGGTAATCCATCTCATCAGGATTGCCGTTGTTGGCGACTGCCTGCAGGCGACCCGGAATAGTGACCACATCACCCGCGCACAGCCTGTAGTCACACCCGCGTGTGGTGAGCAAAATGTGGGGTGAATGTCGGTCGCCGCCAGTCAGTTGCACATCCATCATCATGGAAAAATCACGAAAGGTGATGTCGTTAATCATCACTTCGACGGGCCGATTGTTGATTTGTCGCAAGTCGATTGTGTGAGGCCTTCGCACCAGTGTGGTGGCACCGCCAAGCGCGATGCCCATCAGAATAATGGGGAGGGTGAACCACACCCGAGCGGCATAACGTGCTTGTGGACTGCGCGACACGAGCCACAATGCCGCATAACCGGCAACACCTGCTCCTGCCATCACGGCCACCCACCACCATGAGGGAACACGCCAAGCAAGCAGAATGCCAAGCACGAATGGCGCTAAAATTCTTAAGATGGGTAATTGGCTTGCAGGTGACGGCTTCATTACGAAATACCGTATAGGGTGGTTGTCATTGTGCAGCTGTGGTGCCGCCGTTGCCGGTCCACACCTCGTAGGAGAGGAAGGCTTGCAGCAGCAGCATTTCAAGCCCGTTTTTTGTTTCGGCTCCGGCTTGGCGCGCCTGCTTGAGGAAAGTGGTCTCGCCTGGGTTGTAAATCAGGTCATAGCACAGGTGATGAGGCGTGAGCAGGCGACAGGGAAAATCGGGACATTGCTCCACATGAGGATACATGCCCACCGGTGTGGCGTTAACAATGATGCCGTGGCTGGCAACCATGGCGCGAGTAATTTCCTCGTAGGCGATCGTGCTGGCATTTTTGCGCCGCGACACAAAACTCACCTCCACATTTAATGCTGCCAGAGCAGTTGCCACAGCCTTGGCAGCTCCGCCAGTACCCATCACCAGAGCCGAGCGGCGCTGGGGAGTGAGCATGGGTTCGATAGTCATCCCGAAGGCGCGTGCATCGGTGTTGTGTCCCTCAAGGCCTATGACTTCGCCATCGTGGTCGCGCAAAATCTTGATTACGTTCACCGCGCCCACGGCTTGAGCACTGGCGTGCATAGCTGTGAGAAACGGAATGACCTGTTCCTTGTAGGGAGTGGTGACGTTTAGCCCTCGCAGGTTGGGATATTGACCCACGATTTCGAGCAGGTGATTCACGTCGTCAATCTCAAAATTGACATAGCGGGCATCGATGCCCTCACCGGTAAACTTATGATTGAAATAGTCCATCGAGAAGGAATGCTCAAGGGGGCATCCCACCAGGCCATAGAGGCTTTCATAGCTGTGAAGAGGTTTCATAGGGCGTTGTAAGTTTATTTGTTGTTTGCAAAATTAGTGCAAGTTGAGAGAAAAAACAAATGAATATGCACTATTCAGCCATTGCTCGGTTTATAAATATGAAGGGCAAAACCGGCGCCAAGAATGATTTTCTATTGAATAATGAGTAAAAAATAGTTCACTTTGGGCATTAAAGTGGTATTTTTTGTGAATAATGCCATGATTTACGCACAAAAATGGTAACTTTGCCTTCAAATTACTTCAACGATTGATTACATGAAAACGCTTTTCAATAAAAACGTGCTGATTGCGCTCACAGTGATTGTGAGCTTGTGCCTGCTTTATTGGGGCATTGAATATCTTAAAGGAGTGAACCTGTTCAAGCCGGCCAATTTCTATTACGCCACTTTCGACAACGTGAACGGACTGGTGTCGTCGGCTCCTGTCAATGCCAATGGCTTCCCTGTGGGGCAGGTGAGGGAAATGGAGTTTGACTATTCCACCAACCGTGTGCGGCTTTTGCTCAGCATGGACAAGGGGCTACAGATTCCGCAGGGCAGCACCATCACCGTGGTGAGCAGTCTCACAGGCGCGTCGACACTGGCACTGAATCTGGCCGAGAACGAGGTAAAACTCAAAGTGGGCGACGAAATCCCCAGCGTCACCACCACAGGACTGATGGACAAGGTGGGCAAAAACATGCTCCCCAAGGTCGACGCCATTCTGCCCAGGGTGGACTCAATCATGGGCAATGTGAACGAGCTCACCGGCAGCCCGGCACTGGCAGCGGCAGTGATGAGGCTGGATGCCATCACGGCCGAATTGGCCACCAGCGCCCACCAGTTATCGCTGCTGATGAACCGTCTGAACAGCGCTATGCCCGGCGTGATGAACAATGTGGACGGCATCACCACCAATCTAAGCGGTGCGGCGTCGAACCTGAACGCCATTTCCGCCAATGTCAAGGCCATGCCACTCGACTCGACCATTGCTTCGCTGAATGCCTCGCTGGCCAATGTGCAGCAACTCACCACCAAGCTCAATGGCACCGATTCGAGCCTGGGCCTGCTGCTCAACGACAAGTCGCTCTATCAAAACGCCGACCATGCAGTGGCAAGCCTCGACTCGCTATTGACCGACATCAAGAAGAATCCCAAGCGCTACATCACCATCAAGGTGTTTTGACGCCCCGAAAATGGGAAACAATAACAACACGAATGCTTATTTGGAACAATTCTAAATAAGCATTTTTTTAAAAACAATTGTTCGGGTTATTGTGCACTGAAAAAGCAAAGAAAATCAAACGATTGTGATGAGCTGCAATTTAAAGGAAAACCATAGTGTAAATACGCAACACACTGATAGATTGAGCATTGAATAAATAGTAGCGCCCTCGCAACTCCATGTTTCGGCCGAAAGCGTTTAAATGGTTGTTTTTCAAATGCATTACAACCGCAATGAAAATTCCAAATTTTTTTGACATTTTTTTTAGTAAAAAAATAGTGACAATTTTGTATTGCTAAAATTCGCCGAAAAACCGAAATTTTGACCATGCTCAATAATAATTTGACACAGCAATGGGAGCGTTGCCTTGAAATCATCAAGGACAATCTGCCGGCCGAGCAATACGATGCTTGGTTCGTACCCATTGTACCCATCAGCTACGAGCACGATGTGCTCACGCTGAAGGTGCCGTCGCAGTTCTACATTGAGCAAATCGAAGAGCGATACCTGAATCTGCTCTCGCACACGTTGAAAAGGGCTTTCGGAGAGAAGGTGCAGCTTGCCTATAAGTTCAATGTGGTGAACAATGCCCCCGACAGCGAGGTGACACTGCGTGAGGACGGGCTGAACACTCGCTTGCGCCACGGTAATCCAGGTGCCGGCAACCAGCCGGCGGTGAACCCGTTCACCCGGGTGGAGTATGCCGACATCGACCCGCAGCTCAATCCGCGCTACTCATTCGAGAACTACTGCGGAAGCATGAGCAACAAGCTCGCTGTGAGCATCGGCATGGCCATCGCCTCAAACCTTGACTGCAAGACCTACAACCCGATGTTTATTTTCGGGCCTACGGGTGTGGGAAAAACACACTTGATTCAGGCCATTGGAATCCGAATCAAGGAGAACAACCCACGCGCGCGCGTTCTATATTTAACTGCGCGGTTGTTCGAGAACCAGTACACCACTGCCGTGAACCAGAACAAGGTGCCCGATTTCATCAATTTCTACCAGAGCATCGATGTGCTGCTGCTCGACGACATCCAGGAGTTTGCCGGAAAAATCAAGACGCAGAACACTTTCTTCCACATCTTCAACCACCTGCACCAGCACCAAAAACAGCTCATCATGACCAGCGATTGCCCGCCGGCCGACCTCGACGGCATGGTGCCCAGGCTCATCTCACGGTTCAAATGGGGCATCACTGTGAAGCTCGACAAGCCCGATTTGGAGCTACGCCGCGAGGTGCTGGCCATGCGAGCCGCACAAGACGGACTGCCCATCGAGCAAGAAGTGATTGACTACATTGCTGCCAACGTTACCGAAAGTGTGCGAGAACTGGAAGGCATCGTGGTGTCGCTGCTGGCTCACGCCACCATGCTCGACCGCGACATCACCGTGGACTTGGCACGCAGCGTGATAGCCAACTCGGTGCATATCAACAAGCGGCAGGTGACTTTTGAGATGATTGCCGAAGTGGTTGCCGACCATTACAATATCGACACCGATCAGCTTTACGGCAAATCGCGCAAGCGCGAGATTTCCGACGCACGCCAGCTGCTCATGTATTTCGCCAAAAAGGAGACACAGCTGTCGTCGACCAACATCGGTCTGCGATTGGCACGTAATCATGCCACCGTGCTTCATGCATGCAAGCAAATCGAGCAACGCCTCTCGGTGGAGAAAGACTTCCGCAATGAAGTGGCCGAAATTGAGGCTGCCTTCCATTGAAAACGCTGAACCGTTTTGCCGCCAATGCCGATTTCCTCAGCCTCGCCACAGGGGCATGAGGTTTTTTTGTGAATTTTCTCCCGATGTGATTTTTGCCGAGTCTTGAAAATAGACTGAAAATCAGCTTCTCTTTTCTATGCAAATTGACAACTTTGGAAAACTTTTTTCAAATCAACCCATCGCTAAAACACTGATTATCAGACGAGCGATTATGTGTTTTGAAAAACTTCATAAAGTTATTAACAACCTCTTGTTTTCTCATTTTGTTTTTGTAAATTTGCATGGCGTTAACAAAACCATTCAACCAAGCGTAACACAACTTATCACACTATAAAAATCTATATCGTGGACAAAAAAACTACCTACACCTACCAGGATGCCTACGAAGCTACGCTGAAATACTTCGATGGCGATGAGTTGGCGGCAAGAGTATGGGCCAGCAAATATGCCCTGAAAGATTCTTTCGGCCATCTCTACGAATTGACCCCCGACGACATGCACCACCGCATTGCCGGCGAGATTGCCAGGATTGAGAAAAAGTATCCCAACCCCATGAGCGAGGAGAAAATCTTCGAGCTGATGAGCCATTTCCGTTACATCGTGCCGCAAGGTAGCCCCATGGCCGGCATTGGCAACAACTTCCAGGTGGGGTCGCTGTCGAACTGCTTCGTCATCGGCCTTGACGGTGAGCCCGACAGTTACGGAGGCATCATCAAAATCGACGAGGAGCAAGTGCAGCTCATGAAACGCCGCGGCGGGGTGGGGCACGACTTGTCGCACATCAGGCCCAAAGGCTCGCCCGTGAAAAACTCGGCCCTGACCTCGACTGGACTGGTACCCTTCATGGAGCGTTACAGCAACTCCACCCGCGAGGTGGCACAGGATGGCCGCCGCGGTGCGCTGATGCTCACGGTGAGCATCAAGCACCCCGACAGCGAGTCGTTCATCGATGCCAAGATGACCGAAGGCAAAGTCACCGGGGCCAACGTGAGCGTGCGCATCGATGATGACTTCATGCAGGCCGCCGTTGAGGGAAAGGAGTACACCCAGCAGTATCCCGTCACCGGCGACAAACCCATTTATCAAAAGCAGGTGGATGCCGCCAAACTGTGGGCGAAAATCATCCATAATGCATGGAAGAGCGCCGAGCCGGGCGTGCTGTTTTGGGACACCATCATCCGCGAATCGGTGCCCGACTGCTATGCCGACCTGGGCTTCCGCACCATTTCCACCAACCCTTGCGGCGAGATTCCTCTGTGTCCCTATGACAGCTGCCGCCTCATTGCCATCAACCTCTACAGCTATGTGGAGAACCCCTTCACACCCGAGGCGCGCTTCAACTACGACCTCTTTGCCGAGCATGTGGGTTACGCGCAGCGCATGATGGACGACATCATCGACCTGGAAATGGAGAAAATCAACAAAATTATCGACAAGATTGCCTCCGACCCCGAAACGGCCGAAGTGAAACAGACCGAGCTGAACCTGTGGAACAAAATCCGCACCAAGACCCTGAAAGGCCGCCGCACCGGCGTGGGCACCACTGCCGAGGGCGACATGGTGGCTGCCATGGGACTGCGCTACGGCACCGACGAGGCCACCGATTTTTCGGTGAGCGTGCACCGCGCCTTGGCGCTGGCCGCCTACCGCTCTTCGGTCAACATGGCCAGCGAGCGTGGAGCGTTCGAGATTTTCGATGCCGAGCGCGAGAAGAACAACCCCTTCATCA
>AUXO014207340.1_pt1 | contig 15195 bp, 10 predicted proteins | sample 768731 | NCBI WGS metagenome assembly AUXO01 (sample SAMN02715735, study PRJNA202380) | gut metagenome | biome: sheep rumen | host: Ovis aries | place: New Zealand: Palmerston North
ATAAAAATAGACATAGCTTCAAATCCTGAATTCCTAAAGGAAGGAGTTGCAGTAGAAGACTGCATGAGGCCTGACAGGGTTGTAATCGGAGCTGAAAAGGAAGAAGTGTTCAATACACTTAAAAAACTCTATGCTCCTTTTGTATCCAATCATGACCGATTTGTTTTAATGGATGTAAAGAGTTCCGAAATGACCAAATATGTTGCAAATGCAATGCTTGCAACCAAAATATCCTTCATCAATGAAATAGCTAATATCTGCGAGCTTACCGGAGCCAACGTCAAGAATGTCCGGCTTGGAATCGGAAGCGACAAGAGAATAGGATACAACTTCATCTATGCTGGCTGCGGATATGGAGGATCATGCTTCCCCAAGGATGTTCAAGGCTTAATCGATACTGCCGAATCTTATGGATACACTCCAAAGCTATTGTCTAATGTTGAACTTGTAAACAAGGAACAGAAAATGGTTCTTGTAAACAAGATTGTAAATCACTTTGGAGAGGATTTAAGCAATCTATGCTTTGCAGTATGGGGTCTGGCATTCAAGCCAAATACCGATGATGTGAGAGAGGCTTCCTCACTTGTAATAATCAGCGAGATAATAAAACGAGGAGCAAAAGTAAAAGTTTATGATTCAAAAGCAATGGATACATTTAAAATAGCTATTCAAAATTATTTAGACTCAGAGGAACAGTTAAATCGGATAGAATACTGCTCATATAAATATGATGCTTTGATAAATTGCGATGCTTTGGTTTTAGTTACAGAATGGAAGGAGTTTAGAAATCCTGACTTTGATGAAATAGCTAAATTGTTGAATAAAAAAATCATATTTGACGGCCGCAATATCTACGACTCATCAATAAAAGAAGAAGGATTTGAATTGTATCAAATTGGTTGTTAATTTCATGCATAATAATCATTCATTAGTTAATTATATTCAATACTTATGATAAAAATATGTTTAAAAATATATGATTATACCCAATATGCAATAAAAATAAGTTTAAAAAAATATATTAAATCCAATACATGCAAAAATAAGTTTAAAAAAATATATTAAATCCAATACATGCAAAAATATGTTTAAAAATACTAGTGTGAAAACATGGTTCTTATTTCAGTGATTATTCCAGTATATAATGTTGAAAAATATATAGAAGATTCATTAAACAGTGTGCTAAATCAATCTTTTAAAGATATTGAAGTTATCTGTGTAGATGATGAATCAACAGACAATTCTTTAAGAATATTAAATGAGTTTGAAGCAAGAGACAAACGCGTGAAAGTAATATCTCAAAAGAATAAGGGAAATGGAGGAGCTAGAAATACCGGACTCAAACATGCTTCTGGAGATTATGTATACTTCCTTGATGCTGATGATTTATTATTTGAAAATGCATTGGAGAAAATGTATAGGAATGCAAAAAGCAATCAATCAGACCTTGTAATATTTAAAATAACCAGATTTTACGAAACTGAAGACTTGATTTATGACAAGCCAAGTTTTCCATTGGATGAAATTTTGAAAAATGACAATTATGATGATTTCACATTTAATTATAAGGAAATCAAGCCTTATGTCATGAATAAAGGTTCTTTTGGCATATGGGCCAAGCTTTATAAAAAAGAATTTTTAGATGAACATGGAGATATTTTTGTTTTCCCGGAAAAAACACCTTTTGGAGATGTGCGTTTCCATGTTGCAAGCTTGATACTCGCGCCAAGGATTTCTTTTATTGATGATTATCTTTATAAATACCGCCTGTCCAATCCGGATTCCATAACTAATAGCAGGTCCAATAGAATAAAAATATTTGATGTTATAGACAGTGTGGAGGACTTATTAATAGATACCGGTTTTCATGAAGAATTTAAAGATGAATTTGCCAAATTTAAAATTTATCAAATCCTGCATCACATGTCCTCAGCAAATTCAGTGGAATATTTTAATAAGGCGCGGGAAGAATTTTTAAAAATAGATGCTGATAATTTAAACTTGCCTGTTTCTTATAAAGGAAGATATCAATTACTGCTTGATTCAGATAACTACAACAATTATCTTCACGAACTTATCTTATATGGAAATGGCAGAAATAATAAATATCATATTATTACAAAAACAAATGAAAGTGAAAAATTAAAAAAAGAAAATAAAATATTGAAAAAAGAATTAAAAGAATTAAAAGAGGCAAAAAAGGATAAATTTGGTTTTTTAAAATTCACTAAATCTCAATGAATTAAAAGTTCAGCATTAAAAAGTTATTATTCATTTTAATCATGCTGTCTGTATGATTAAATTTTTAAATTTAAAAAATATGCTTAGATTAAATACGGCTATAGATAGAGGGAAATTATGCTTGCATTCAATAGAATTTATGAAAGTGATGAGTTGGAAAACAATATTTCAAGTATTGTTAAACAAAATACATTTAGAGATGCATTAGAAGAAAATAACAATTATGAATACCATTACTACTTATCTTACTTAAGAGAAAATTTATTCTCATGGTATCCATTCAAAGAAAATGGAAGCCTTTTAGAAATCGGTGCCGGATACGGCCAATTGACAAATGTGTTTTGTAAAAATCTCGAAAAAGTTACTGCAGTTGAATCCAACGAGAGTAAAGCTTCAATAATAAAAGAAAGAGTAAAAGAAAATAATTTAAGAGTTTTAGTCAATGACTTTGGAAATCTGGAAATTGATCAGAAATTCGATTATATAATATTATGTGATATTTTCGAGTACGCCAAATCTTTCTATGATTCCAAAAACCCTTACGAAGATTATTTAAATTATTTGAAAAATTTCCTTACTGATGATGGAGTAATCCTGATAGCCATAAGTAATCGTTTAGGTCTAAAGTACTTTGCAGGTTTTCCAGAAGAGCATACCGGCGAATATTTCACAGGCATAGATAATTTTCCATTTATAGAGGATGTTCAAACATTCTCCCATAATGAATTGGAAACATTAATTAAAAATGCTGGATTTGAAAACTATAAATTCTTCTATCCTTATCCAGATCACATTTTCCCTAAAATAATCAATACGGATGCATTTGCTAATAAGATTCCTTTTGGAAGTAAAACAGAAATCATAAACAAAAGAGCCAATTTCTTTAAAGAATATAAGCTAAACCAAGTATTGGCTAATGATGGACTTGCCGAATACTTTTCAAATTCATTTTTAGTTGAAATAAGAAATTCAGATGATTATTATCCAACAGATGGAATGGAGTTTATTAAAATTAATTCTCAAAGAAGTGAAGAGTTTAGAACCATTACCCTTATTGAAAAAGAAGAAAATAGCGATGAAGACTTAATAGTAAGCAAAATTCCATTTAATTCTAAATCCAGAAATCATATCCACAACATGCATGACAATAGCGATAAAAAATTCGGAAAAATTGGATTTTTAGAAAATGAAATGGATGGAGATAAGTTTTCATACCCTTATATAGAATCCAAATCGTTGGAAAATAATTTTATCGATGCAATACTTGCTGATGATAAAGATGGGTTTTTTAGATTGCTTGAAGAATATTATGATGCTTTGTTTTATGATTCATTTGAAACAAACGAATATGCAACCGTGCAATTTGTAAACATCTTTAAAGTTAATTCAACTAAAAAATTCCATTGTCATGAAATAACAAATTTGGATGTCATATTCAACAATATTTTCATTATCGATGGAGAATATGTTTCAATAGACTACGAATGGCTGTTTGACTTCCCTATTCCCCTTGAATATATATTTTACAGAGTAGTTCATCACCATCTTAAAAGCAATCCGGTATTTAAAGATTTCATTACTTTAACTGAAATATATGAACATTTCGAATTAGACAAAAACGATACTGTATTATTCCAGAAATGGGAGCGCAGCTTCTTAAAATATGTATATGGAAATATTTTAAGACCTAAGGGACGGATTATTCCTAAAAACTACCTTGACAGGCTGGATTCCATGCAGGATTTTGAAACCATGATTGTGGAATCACCGCAATTAAGCGATGACCAAATAGAAAAAATAAAAGATGACCTTTATACAATTCAAAATAAAAGAGTGGAACAATTGGAAAGATTGGTATTCATGCAAAACACTGAAATTGAAACCATGGTGAATTCCAGTTCATGGAAAATTACTAAACCATTGAGGGCTCTTGGAATTCCTTTAAAAGCTATAAAGAATAAAATAAAAAGATAATGGATAAAACTTTTAAAAAGACTGAAATGATAAAAATTTTAAAACTTATAAAAATCAATGCAAAATTAATTAAAACTTATATAAAATGATATTAATAGTTTAAACTAAGAATTAAGCGAAAATTACAAGTTTTAAAAATGTGAAAATTTTTCAAAGTAAAAAAAAGCTGATGGGGCTGATAAATTGGAAAGATTGGGAATTTTTTTATGCTATGATACTGATGGGATAATAGACGATTATGTGATGTATCTCCTTGATGATATAATGGAAAACTTGTCACAGTTATTTATAGTTTCAAATGGTTTTTTAAAAGAGGAATCAATTGAAAAACTAAAAAAATATACCAATGACATTCTTCTTCGTTCCAATGAAGGATTCGATTCAGGTGCTTGGAGAGATGTGATGGTTCGGGAACTTGGATTTGAGAAATTGGAAGAATTTGATGAAATTATTTTATTTAATGACTCCTTCTTTGGACCTATATACCCATTTAAAGAAATGTTTGATGTCATGGATTCAAAAGACATAGATTTTTGGGGGATATCCGTTCATGGCGAAGCTCCTAACGCAAACAATCTTTCTCCATATGGCTACAGGCCGCGCTACCTCCAGACTTACTTCCTTGCATTTAGAAAAAGCATAGTAAGCACAAAGGATTTCCAGGATTACTGGACCAACCTCCCAAATTATGAAACTTTCCAGGAATTGGCATTTAAACATGGCGCGATATTTACCAAACATTTTGAAGATTTGGGATACAAGTGGGAGTCATATGTTGATACTGGGGATATTGAATGCGTGCGGGAATATTCAACAAGCTTCCACACTTATGACATGTACAATATGGTAGCGAATAGAAAATTGCCTGTAATTAAGCGTAAAGCTTTCAAATTACCTAGAAAACATCATTTGCATTATAATTTTGGACTTGATCTCTCTTCAACAATGGAATATATTGAAAAAAATACAAGCTACGATGCTTCATTGATTTATAATTATTTTTTAAAAACATTAGATCCCGGAGTCTTAAATGATATTTTAAACTTAAACCGAATATTTCCTAAGTTCAATCCACAAAATGAGGAGTATGAAACTGATAAAAAAGTATTAGCAATAGCTTATCTTGAATATGGTGAATTTAATGATTATGCCTTAAGTTATTTACAGAATATTCCTGATTACATGGATGTTTTGATTTTAACAGATACTTTAGAAAATAAGGAATTCTTTAAAAACAATCTGGCAAATAAATTATCAAACAAAACAGATGTGGAAGTTATTCGATTACATAAAATCAATATAGAAAAAATTGAGTACAATAATACTGCCGCATTCATGGTGGAATGTGGAGAAATCATCCAAAACTACGATTACCTTTGCCTTGTGCATGATTTAAAGCCGTCAACTGATGGATTGATTACAGCTGATGCGGCTTACAGGGACCTTTTATGGGAAAACATGCTGGCCAGCAAATCCTATATCAATTCAATAGTGGAGGAATTCGACAATGACGATAATCTGGGTTTGATAGTTCCTCCTTTGCCATACCATGGAGATTATTTCAAAAACTTTGCAAACAGGCATTGGAATAAAGGAATTGAAGATGTGAAAGATTTGCTTAAAAAAATGGGAATGAAGGAAAATTTAAGCAGGAATGTCAGTCCTTTGACAATAGACACGTTCTTTTGGATTAAAACAGATGCATTGCAACCTTTATTTGACTTGAATTTAGACTACAATGATTTTTATGATGGTCTTCCAAATAATAGAACATTGTCCAATGCTATAAATAGAATTTATGGATATGTTGCGGCACAAAGGGGATATTATGCAAAAATAGTCGTTACAGAAGAGTATGCGAGGGCGGAAATATTCAACAATAAAACAATGACTGCAGACACCCTCACAATGATAAAATCAAGAGCTAAATCAATTCACTTCATTAATGGATTTGATACATTCATACGAGATTTGAGAACCGTTTTGAATGATTATAACATGATTAGAAACTCAAAATCATGGAAAATAACAAAGCCATTGAGATTTATTAGAAAAGTGGTTAAAAAATTAAAATGAATTTAATTTATTCTCTGGAGCAATAAAATGAGTGCGAGATTTCCTGAATATTTTGAATATATTAAAGAGGACCTTTTTGATTCACCCCTGTTTTACAAAGGAGAAAGGGATGAAGAACTGATTGAAGATGTTAAAAACAGCAAAATTGTTATTTATACTGCATTTACAGGAGATTATGATAGTTTAAAAGATCCTGAATTTATTGATGATAATTGTGATTATGTTTGTTTTACCGATAATCCTAATGTTAAATCAGATATATGGAAAATAATACCTATAAAAGACTGTAACCTAGATAATAACAGAATTGCAAAACAATTTAAAGTATTGCCTCATAAATTTTTCCCTGAGTATAAATATAGTTTTTGGATGGATGGAACATTTAAAATCAAGAAAAGCATAAGAGAATATATTTATAAATATTTGAAAAACCCGATGCTGAATGTATCACATGATGAAAGGAACTGCGCATATGATGAATTCATCACATCAGCAGCAAAGACAAGATATCCAACCGCTATATTAAAAAAACAAATCGAAAAGTATGAAAAGGAAGGGCTTCCGAGACATTACGGCCTTCCCTCAGCAGGAGTAATCTTCAGGGAGCATAACAATCCTCAAATAATCAAGCTAATGGAAGACTGGTGGGATGAAATTATAAAATTCACCAATCAGGATCAGATAAGCTTCACTTATGTTTGTTGGAAAAATGATTTTCACCCTGCAGTATCCGATGTTTTTATTTGGAACAATGAATATTGGGCTCAAAAATCTTTGAAAAGACATAAACAAGATGTAAATACCCCTGTATCCTCTTTAAATTTAATTCATGCCATTAATTCAAATAAAACTCAAGCAAAGGATTTGACGCCTTCTGAAATACAACTGCTATATAATGATGTTATCACCTTGGAATATGAAATGCAATGCCCTGATGAATATCTGGCATCAAGAATAATTGTTTATCAAAATGGTGAGAAATATACTTTAACAAAACACTATCAAAATAAAAATGAAAATACAATACGATTTGATTTGAAGTTCTTTGAGAATATTGAGAAAATCACATTCTCTCCGGATATTCATTTATACACCATTTGCTCAATAAAATCCTTGAAATCCGATGCTGATATGGAAATAGTTAGATCCAGCTCTAGAAATGAAGCATCCGAAGAGATGCAATTATTTGGCAACAAAACTCCAAGATATACAATAGAAGGGGATTTCACCAATGCAAGTTTTATAGAAATTACTTTTACAATTAAAATCATAAACGAATATGAGTTCAATTTGGAAAACGAAATCTTAAAAGATAAAAAAGTAATAAAAAAACGAGACCAGACAATAGCAAAAAGAGACGAATCGATTAAACGCAGAGATGAAAAAATCGAGCAAAAGAATAATGATATAAAATACTTGCAGGGAATTATTGAAGAGATGAGCAATTCAACATCATGGAAAATCACAAAACCATTGCGCAGTGTTACAAACAAAATAAAAAAATAAAATAACCGCTGAAAAACACAAAAACCCCATTTAAAAATAGAATTTAAAATATAAACAAAATAAAAAAAATTAAAAGGAGGTTCTATATGCCAAATATGGTTAATTTTTTAATAAAATCTAAATTCAATTTAAAAAAAGCATTAATTTATAAAAAAGCTTATGAAAAAATCACAGATTGGAATTTATTTGATGAAGAATTTTATAAAAATCATTATCCCTATAATGGCGAACCATTAACTCATTACCTATTTGACGGTTATAAGAAAGGATACGAGCCTTCAATCAACTTCAACGGATTTGAATATTTAAACACCTATGAAAATGTTAAATCAAGCGGTTTGAATCCTTTAGTTCATTATGCATTATATGGAATTGAAGAAGGAAAAGAAACTTTTGCATCAAATTTCTTAATAAAAGAAAGGATAGAAAGCACAAACAGTTTATATTTAAATAACTACGAATTTGAAGAAGAACCTCTTGTTTCAATAATAATATTAAACAGAAATGGATTAAACCATCTGAAAAGACTATTTAAAGACTTCAAATTCAAAACAAATTATTCAAATTTTGAAGTAATCCTTATAGATAATGATTCAACTGACGAGTCTGTGTCTTATATTGAATCATTAAACGTTGATTTTCCAATAAAAATTATTGATAATGATGAAAACCTATCTTTTTCCATTGCTAACAACAAGGGTGTGGAAGAATCTAATGGAGAATATGTTCTTTTATTAAATAATGATATAGAACCCACCTATGGCTGGCTTAATGAAATGATGGGAACTATTTTAAATAATGAAAATGTCGCTGCAGTCGGAGCCAAACTTGTATTTCCTTATTATGGTACATTGGAAACAAGTCATAAATCATTTAAAATCCAGCATAGCGGAGACATATTTGCATTTAATAAAAATCCAGTTATTTATGCATATAATAGAAATTCACTTGCAGAACCCTTCAACAAAAAAGTTAATGAAACAAAAAAAGTTGTTGCCGTGACCGCTGCCTGCATTTTAATTAAAAAATCTGTTTTTAATGAAGTAAACGGCCTTGATGAGGGTTATGTCTACGGCTATGAAGATGTTGATTTTTCTCTAAAGCTTAATCGGGCCGGATATGATGTTTACTACTGTTCTACTGCTTTATTATTCCATCATGAAGCATCCACAAGGATAATTGATAACAATTTTAAATCCAATTCCGGAATTTTGATTGAAAGCTGGCATGATTATTTAACAAAAAACATCTATCTTGATAAAATAGAAAATAATAAGTTTTTTTGTGAAAAACCTCTGCGATTCCTCCTGATAGATTATGATTTTAAACATGCGGAAAACCTAAAAGACGGAAATCTTAATAAAGTAAATAATAATTTAAAAATACATCTTGCTAGAGAAATAAAGGAAAAAGAATACGAATTTGAGTTTGCAAATGCCGACAGTAATATATTAGTAAACGGACTAACCGACATATTAATATCATTTTTACCAAATGTGAATATGAATGATATAGATGCCAGAGAGAATGCTATTAAAATTTTATTCATGATTGAAAACTATGAAATAAAACAAGATTTAAGTTCCTATGATTTAATAATTACAAATCAAAAAAGCGTTTATGGCGAATTGAATGAATCAAATGTTCATTATATTGATTCAGATTATTTGGAAAATATTTTAAAGCTCGTGAAAGAACATGTGCTTATTAAATATGAATGCGATTAATAGCAAAAAACCAAAAAATAAGTACAAAAACAATCAATTACTAAAAACAAAGAAAAAATCTAATTTAAGGAAAAAACATGAAAGATTATAAGCTTACGGTTATAATACCCACTTTTAATACTGGAGATTTTTTAATAAGTGCAATAAATTCAATAAAAGAGCAAACCATCGGATTTGAAAACATTGAACTTATTTTAGTAGACGACAAATCTACAGATAATCATACAATCAAACTCTTGAATGAATATAACAATAAATATAACAACTGTAAAGTCATATTTCTAGATGAAAATACAGGTTTTCCAGGAACCGGCCGCAATATAGGAATAAAAAATGCTTCAAGCGATTATGTAATAGTCATGGATCATGACGACACATATAATCCAACCGCTTTTGAAGTGATGCATGAAAAAATAATTGAAGAAAATGCGGATTTGGTCATCTCTACATACATCAATGTTTATGATGATGAGAAAGTTAAGCCAAGATATGTATTTAATGAAAATATTGATGAAGTAAAAATAGGTTCAATCGATGAAAACATCAAATTCTTTGACATTCCCCCAAGCATATGGACCAAACTTTACAGAAAGAATTTCCTTTTTGAAAATGACATAAAATTCATAGAGGGAATGCTGGCCGAGGATCTTGAATTATTCATACATTCATTATTATGTTCCAAAAAAACCGTTTATCTTAATAATTTCTTTGCATATAATTACAGGATACGAAATAGCGCCAATGACAAATCAACAATCCATATTCGAAATAAGAAGTATTTGTCAGCCATGATAGACGGTTATATGAAAACCTGGGATGATTTGATAGAGTTTGGAAAGGAAGATTATTTTCCAAACGTATTTACACAACATATCGTATATTGGATAAAAAGCTTTATAGCAAGCAATATTTCAAATGATGAGAAAAAGGAACTTATTGAAAAGATCTCACCTCTGCTTAAAAATCAGCTGAATTATACTCCTGATTTTTCAGAGAGAATTTATAAGGATCTCTCGAAGCCAATCCTTGAAGATGATTATGATGAAGCCGTAAGGGTTTCCAATAAAATAAAAAGGTCTAGAAAGGTTAAAGAAGGCATAAAACATGTATTAAATAAATTCAATTTTTAATTGAATTTAAATTTAAAAAATTAATTTTAAAATCAGATTACAATATTTAGAAATATTGTGTTCAAAATTTTTATTCAAAAAAGGAATTAGATTATTTATTCCAAATTAAAATGGTTTTTCCAAAACGTGAGATATAATCCCGGTCAAAAGCCTCAACAATATCATTTAATGTGTTTATTTCCAATACTTCGCCAATAATATTCTCCAAACAGCTTAAAAATTCAGGATGATTATTATAAAGTTCGACAGTTTTTTCGAAATCAATTCTGCCACTGCGGCTAACACCAAAAAGATGCAAGCCTTTTGATAAAATATCTCTTGTGTTGACTGCTTGATAATGCTCGCTAACACCCATTAAGCCAATAGTTCCCTCAGGTTCTATCATGTCAATAATCTGATTAATGGCATCCTGCGAACCTGAACCTCCGACACATTCAATGGCATGATTGATTTTTAAATCCTCCGGAACCTCATCTGTTAAAAATAACTTGTCTGCAAATGTAAACAAGTTTAATTTATCCAAATGCCTTCCGAAAACATAAATTTTTGAATTTGGAGAAATGATTTTAAATATCAAAGTTACGATAAAACCCAGATTTCCATCTCCCCAAACACCAATAACGTCTCTTCTTTCATTAGCGAATTTTTCAAATCTGTTTACGGCATGAACTCCAACAGACACAAGCTCGGTAAAGGCAGCGATTTCTGGATTGATATTGTTCGGAAGCTTAACAACCCTATCCTTGTCCAATGCAATAAAATCTTGCATGAATCCATCCAAACCACTGGATCGAAATTCAGATGATTCCAGATAATTTTCACTGATTATTTTATCATCTTCCATGGGAGCATTTGGAATCATTACAACCAAATCTCCAACATTGAAAGTTTCTGTTGGATCATTAATGACCTTGCCGATTCCTTCATGTATTAAAGCCATTGGAAGTTTTTCTCTTAATACCTGTGCAGAACGCTTGCCCTGATAATATCTTTGGTCCGCATGGCAAATAGAAAGATAAGTAGGCCTGATTATTACCTTGTTTTCGGTATTCACTTCTGTATAAACCTCTTCAAAAAGCCTTGGAGAAATTAATCTACATACTGTATTAATCATTTTAACACCTTAGAATGCAAATAATAAAAATAAACAAATACATTATTTTAATAAAAATTTTTTGATAATAAAATTAAACTGAAATCAGCCTTATTGATTTAATATGCTGTTTGCAACTCTCAAATCATAAAGATAGGTTATTTTAATATTAGTAACATCACCTGCCACAAGGGCTACCTTTTTATCTTTCAAAACAAATATCTTGCATGCATCCGTCAGAATTTCCTTTTCCTGCTCTGTTAAATCATTGTAAAGCTCTTTAAGCTGGATAATCTTAAAGGACTGTGGAGTTTGACCTTGATACATTGCACTTCTATCAGGGATATTGGAAATAATTTCACTATCCATGCTTTCCACAATAGTATCAGTAGCCGGAATCACAGTATCACAAGCCCCAAATTCCAAAGCCTTATTAATATTTTCCTCAATAATCCTATAGGAAACAAAAGGCCTTACAGAATCATGGGTAACAATGATATCCTCTTCTGTAATCTCATAATTGGACTCTATAAAATTAATAGCGGCCATTATTGTATCATTTCTCAGATCTCCTCCTTCAACAACAACAATATTTTCATTTTCAGGAATATATTTATTAATTAAATTTTTTGTATAGTTCATCCAATCATAAGGAGTGAGGACAATGATTTTTTCAAATTTATCATTCATGCAAAACTTTTCAATTGTATGGATTATGATGGGTTTATCTCCTAAATCCAGAAACTGCTTAGGTTTTTCCGTTTTGCCCATGCGCTTGCCTGTTCCACCTGCCAAAATAGCTGCAAATATCATTTTAATCGCCTGATTAGATTATGTTTGGTAAAATTATTGCTAAAAAATAATTCAAAAAATATACTTTCATAACATTTTAAAAATGAAATTATAATATATAAATTAACTCCAAAATGTTTTTTAAAGAAAAAATATATTTTTAAGATTCAATATGCTTATCGATTATATTTATATTAGTAATTTATTAATAAAAAATTTTACTTTTATTAATAAGCCAAATTAATATTAGTTTTTAAATACTTAGTTTGTTGAAAACTAAAAAAAACTACTTAGTTTGTTGAAAACTAAAAAAAAACTACTTAGTTTGTTGAAAACTAAAAAAAAACTACTTAGTATGTTAAAAACTAAAAAAATTAAAAGTTATTCGATTCTTAAAAGAATTTTTAAAGATATAATTAAATATAATTTATAGATAAATATAATAATAAAAGTAATTACAGTGATACTTTATGAAGACTACAAATAAAATCTTAATATCTTCTTTAATTTTGATTCTATTCATGAGCATATCAGTAATTTCTGCAGCAGATGTTGGTGAAACTATTGCTACCAATATGAATGAAAATTACGGAAGTTTAAATGCAATTGACGATTCAATCATTGCATCTAATGCAAATGAAGAATTTTTGAGCGATGATAATGCTGTCGACAAGATGAGTTTTTCAGAGTTGAATAGCCAAATCAAATCCAATTCCGAACTTACCTTAGATTCAGACGTGGAATATAAATCAGGAGACACCAAAGATGGAATAACAATTGGAAAAAACATGGTTATCAATGGAAATGGACATACTATTGATGCTAAAAATAAAACAAGAATATTTAAAGTCGCTTCTGGATACACACTCACATTAAGCAATGTGAATATTATCAATGGATACATGTCCAGTCAAAGTGGCGGAGCTATCTTAAGCAGCGGAACTCTCAAACTGACTAATTGTAATTTCACAAACTGTAATGTTGGAGGATCAAACACAGGCGGTGCTATTTCTGGTTCCGGTGCTGGCAACATTGTGAAATGTAACTTTGACAAATGTTCTGCAGGAAGCAGAGGAGGCGCTGCAAGCAGCAATAAACTCAAATTCAATTATTGCAACTTCACCAGCTGCTCTGCAGGGTTTGGAGGAGCTATAAGTGGAACTGCCTATCTATACAATTCAATATTTAAAAATTGCAAAGCCACCAATTCAAACAACTATGATGGTGGAGGAGCTGGCAGCGGCGAATTCCCTAGAGTAGAAGGATGCAAATTCATTAATTGCAAAGCAACAAAAGGTTATGGAGGAGCTCTTAGAGGCACTACAAATGCATACAACTGTGAGTTTGAAGGTTGTGTGGCACAACAAGGCGGTGCAATTCGTGGAAAAGGCATAACCAGCGGGTGCACATTTAAAAATTGCATTGCATCTAAAGATATGGGAGGAGCAATATTTACTGAAAAGACCACCATCACAAAATGCAACTTCATTGAATGTTCATCTACAAATTCCAATGCAGGAGCTGTTTATATAGGCAACAATGCAGAAATAAACAATTGCAAATTCATCAAATGCAGTGCTCCAAAAGGATCTGGAGGGGCCGTTTACGGTAAAGGCGTTGTAACTAAATGCACATTTGAGAAAAATCGTGCTAAATTAGGGGGCGCTGTCGGCAGCTACTCTCTTATTGTGAAAAGTTCAACTTTCACTGCCAATAAAGCGGGCAGAGGAGGAGCCGCATATAACATAAAAAAATTAGCATCATGCAAATTTAATAATAACACAGCAACTTATGGCGGAGCAGTCTACAATGCTCAAACCGTCACATCCTCAAAATTCATAGATAATTTTGCTAAATATGGAGCTGTAAGCTACAATAAAGTTAATGTCATATTCAAAAAAGCAAGTATCAAAAATACCCTTAAATTAGGACAGGGCTTATTTTATAACGATAGACACAAATTAACTTTAACTGCTTCCAAAATTATAAACACAGGCAAATTCGGAAAATACCTTAATTATAACACCGGCACATTCATATACAGTAAGAACTCAGTTAAAAGTTCTTATAAAGTAAAAAAAATAGCGGGTCCTCGCAATGTGCAGAAGAAATAGGTTTTTATGGAATCAATATGATTCCATTTTTCCTTTATGCCCTTTTATCATAATTTAATTTTTTACTTTTTTTACTAGTATTGTCCTTCACTTTAAAAAGGTTTCGATTATATTTTTAGATGGAAAGAATGTTGCAAGCATGATTTTTTAAAAAATCATTATTTAATTAAAATAAGCCAATTTTTATCTTATATTATATTTTTAATTTTATAGCACCTTCTGAAAATATCATCAAAAGTTATAGCATGATTTCAAAACCATGAGAAGTATGATCATTATTGTCACTATTTTTAAATCAAGCTTGAGATAATAAGCTGCTTTGTTAAATAGCCTCCAAGTTCATCCCATAATATGGGACTGTCACAAATTGGTGTGATTTTAAAAAAATAGCATTTTTTTGAAAAAATCTTTTTAGTTCGTTAAATCTTTTATTTTTTAAAAATAAGGACAAAAAACTTAATAAATGAGTGGAGCCAATATAATAATATGTATAACTTAAAAATAAAGGCTCCAATTGATATATTGGACGAACAAACATATAA
>AUXO015988478.1_pt1 | contig 15195 bp, 12 predicted proteins | sample 768731 | NCBI WGS metagenome assembly AUXO01 (sample SAMN02715735, study PRJNA202380) | gut metagenome | biome: sheep rumen | host: Ovis aries | place: New Zealand: Palmerston North
ATACTCTCTATTATTTTCAACATAATCTTTAAAAGTATTATATGTTTCAAATCGTTGTTCTCTGTATTCTTTATCAAAATAATTAAAGAATACTAATTGTGGCTTTGCTAATATTAATTTTTTAAGTGTGTCAAATATCAATATACTTTTCGTTTTATCATTTACTTCTTGTTTTTCATAACTGTTATAATCATTTTTCTTTATCTCTTCAATCTTAGTAGTTTCAATTTCATTCAAATTGTTGTACTTGCTATTTAGTTCTTCAAGCGAAAATGTTTCATTCTTTTTATCTAAATTAACTATAAAATAATATTCATTTGTACTCTCATAATTTGAATTTGATGTAATTACATATACTCCGTAAGTATCTACATTTCCGTTTATTAATTTTACCATATCTACAATTGTAATTTTTTGTTTTTCATCAAATACATTAATTGTTTTTTCACTTGCTCCTTCATTTAATAAAGATTTCATTGTATTTATTTTTTCATTATCGCTTACAAGTCCACCTTTTATTTTCATATCTAAATATTTAGGTAAACAATTTTGTACAGTCAAATATTCTTCAAAACTCACACTATAATTAAATTCTGGTGGTACATTTATGTACTTCTCATTTTCCTTTTGATCAATTTCAATTTGAGATTGGGTTGTTGTATTTTCTTTATTTTCATTGCTAGCTATTTCATTCTTGCTTTCTTTTGATTGTTCTTGTTTATTCTTTGAGTTTAATATTGCAAACACAATACATATACTAACAATAAATAATACTAAAAGTATAATAATAACTAATCTACTTTTTTTCACGCAAAATACCTTCTTTCTTTATATTATTGCCAAACACGCTCATACCAAGTCAAACAACTTGCTAGAGTATTTAAATCTGTCCATCCATAGGTAGGATCCCCATCCCACGGATCATGTAAGTATACCTTATCTTTTCCACCTTCAACTTTATAATCTAAAAGTACCATTGAGTGGCCTCCAAAATAATGGCCTTCTGGACAACTATCTGTAATCAACGATCTTCCTTCCACTCTTATATGTATTACATTTCCTTCTTTTAAATATTTTTTTATATCACTTGCTTTTACATTAGTTATTCTTTCATATTCACAATTCCCATACTGTTTCCAAGTATATTGTTGCGCTGCCCCATGAAATCCCGGTATTTGATTAGGTGTATATTTTGAGCCAAATCCGCTCATAATTGTACATTGTGAACATACCCAACATCCTTGGTCCCATTGCCAATCACAAGGATCATTTTGGTAATACTCAGTAAATGTTCTTCCAGAACATTTCGCTTTAAAATATCCTCTTATTCCAGAAGAATTACTAGATTTTTCGCTTCCACCTGCTGTATTAGTTGGTTTTTTCTTTGACTTCAACTTATTAAAATTAGATTTTGCATTACTTATTCTGTTATCAAAATTTGCTTCCCCTTCACCGCAACGCTCGTAATTTGCACAAAAGGCTTTAGTGCAATATTCAATATCTGCCTCATCATCACCTGTAGGAGTAAAATTATTAAATGCATTTTTCTCATAAGTAACTCCACCATATGTATATCCACCTTCTGGTCCTCCTAAAGGTCCACAACTTCTATCAATTTTATCTGCTGCAGGTCCTTTATTTGCAATCCAACCTATTAAGAATTCAATTTGAGTATCTTCATCTTCCCAGGTTGTCCCTTTTGATTTGGCATATTCTTCTAAATTTTTTCCTAAATATTCATATTTCCATTGGCATAAACCTATACAGTTTGAGGTACTACCTGCTTTAGGATTAAATCCTGATTCTTGGGCCATATTTCCAAGAACAGCTGCCGCTTGGAAGTTATTAAATCCATTATCTTTTAATGCCCACCATACTCGTTCTTCTACAGTGTCTCCGACAAACCCAGAAGCTGATGAATCAAATCCATCTCTTCCCAGTTTGTCACCAAAAATTACAACAGCTAAAATAACAGCTATTACCATTATAATTAATATTGGTATTAACATTGGAATAAAAATATTTTTTAAAATATCTTTTAGCATCCTTTACTCCTTCTATTTTTAATATTAAATATCAAACGAAATGTAATAATTATCTTTAACAATTTTCACTAAAAATCTTTTAATCGTTTTGTTTTCTGTATTTTCGCAATCACTTATTTCTGTTTTAATTCTAACTCCATCATTAGTCTCCAAAACATCAGAATATTTAAATTCATTATATTTAAAAAAGTTCTTTTTTAGATATTTTGCTAATTCTTCTTCATTTTGAAAATATTTATTTTTAAAATCATCATTTAAAACATCATATAGTGCTCTATAATCTTGTGTATTAATCATCTGATTAATAAGATTTAATAACATCTGTGCTCTTTCTTTTTTATCTTTAGTAATATATATATCATTTTGTATTTTATCTTCTATTGTATATTGATCAAGCACTACAGTATATTCCATAGGCTTAGTTTGTTTAAATATATAATAATTGTTATTTTTATCAACGCACAAGAATTCAGTATATTTTTCATATTCTACAACTTTATATTTTAAAACAAAACTTGTTTTTAAGTAATTTTTATTAGTTTCAATATATTGTTCAAAATCATTAAAATTATCAAATCTATTTTCTTTATATTTTTTATCTAATTTGTTATATGCATCTTTTGTATAATAAAGCATTTCTTTTATGTATTCCTTAAAATAAAATATACAAATCTGTTTTTCTTCTATCCCTTGTACTATGTTTGCTTCATTATAACTATTCAATTGAATTCTATCTATTTTCTCTGATATTGAATCATTTATTTTTATATTATTAATATCACTAAAATCAACATAATCCTTATATACAGCATCTAATGGTGCAATTTCAAATGTTTTTTTAGGAATATCTATATTTACAATAAAATTAAATTCTTCTTTATTTAATTCTTCTTTATTTAAAATATCTCCAAAAACCAAATATGTTTTTACATTTATATTGCCATCATAACAAAATATTTTTTTAACACTATATTCATTTTCATAATTTATTTTTGGTAATTGGGCAGAATCATTTTTATTATAATCCTTTATTATAATTGCATCGATTGCTTGTTGATTATTCTTATAAATATAATCTAAAAAAACATTTATACAATTAGATACAGTTTCATAATCTGTAACAGATTTTATTTCATCTAAAGAATGAGTTATTTCAATATTTGAATTTCCTGGTTTCATATCTTTGTTCTTTTTATCTTCAATAATTCCAGCTCGAACAATTAACAATGATATTATGATAACACTTACAAATGCAATAGCAATTATAATTTTTTTCATTATTTCCTCCTATTTATTTTTTATCAAACAAATAATACCCATATGGTGAAGAGTTTTTAAGATTCTCTATTGTAGTCCAGTTATTACTTCCTGATGAAGGATCTCCAACAAAAAAATGTCCTTTTTCATTAACACCCAATAATGTCAAATAATGACCGTATGGGTGACTACTATATGAACCATCTATACGATATAGTACTCCACCTGCACCTATATTGAAAACTACTGGTTTACCAGATTTTATATGATTGTACATTTTTTCATACGCATCTGATCCAAAAGCATAATAATCTCCTTTAAAGCCATACTCTTCCATCCAAGGACTAATATTTCCCAAATCACATGTATAACCATATTTTGAAGCACATCTTTTAGTTAAAGAACTAGGATCAACATCAACTCCATATCCTGTCATACAGATTGCAATTGAAGTAGCACCACATCCTGCACTTGCAATAGTTCTACCACTTCCAAAAGAATCATTATAATTTCCTTGTTTAAACAATTTATAATTATGTTCTCCAAATCTATATGTATCTCCACTAAATACACCTGATGATTTAGGTATTTCAACTCCAGCTGCCGCATATATTTTATCTAAATGTGCTTTGACACTTGCAGCCCATTCAGTAGGTGGGTCACAATAAATAGTTCCAACTGTATCTACTGATATTTTCCCTTGAGGGAAATAATTTTCTTCTATTAGTTTTCCAAATTCGTCTGTTGCTTCAGTAAAATCTTTATAACTATTCCAGCTTGTTCCATTTCTGTCTACATAGCCACCTCCGTGACTTCCTTGAATACTATACCAATTATTTGTTGAACTTGATATTAAATCCCAATTTGATCCTCCAGTTGACTCTGTCTGTGCAACAGCAACAGCAAATGCAGCATTAACTTTATGTTTTTTTTGCATTTCTATAAAGCCGTCCAACTCAGCAATATAGTTATCATGAGCTTTTCCAGAAAAGCAAGAGTCTACAGCCTGTTTTAATTGTGCTTTTGTAAGGGTTGGTATTGCATCTTTTTCATCAGTTTTTACTATATAGTCCCCTAAATCAGTGTATGAAGAATAATCTCCAGATAAAGAACTTGCCTTCGCTGATAAAACAGTAAAAAAACCTATTACTGCTCCAATAGCAATACACACACTTATAACTATTGCTACTATTTTTATAATTATTGCTTTCATTACTCCCATGATACTCTACTCACCTCATTTTTTTTTACTTTATAATCGACTTCTATTTACAATAATTTTTTAAATTCTAATAAAACACTCATAATTTAATATCCTAATCAATATTAATTCTTATATCATGTCCATTATCTACTGTAATACTATAATACTGTGTTTGCATATTTTTTAAACTATTTGTTTGTTGTTTTCCTGTACTTAATAAATTATTAAATTCAACTTTATATTTATAATTTCCTGTTATTTTATCAATTTTATAGCCTTTATTTTTTAAACTATAATATTCATAATAGTCTTCTTTAAATTTTTCTAAGGTAGTGTATTTTTTTGTTTTACACTCTTCTGATAAATAATTATAAGCCTCTTTATAGTTTCCCTCTGTACAACTATCTAAAAATTTTGTCAAAACTTCTTTACAACTTTGATTTGTTAAATTAATTGTCCCATCAGTTTGTATTTTATTCTCAACTACGGATTGCCCATTTCCAACATTTTTATTTTTGTATGCATTATCTGCTGCATGAATTAATGTATAAACAAAAAATATAAATAAAACAATTACTATAACTTTTATTCTGTTTTGTCTTATATACCTTAAAATTTTATGCATATTCTTTCTCCTCTTTTTGAAAAGGGCATATTGTTTTATTTTAAATATGCCCTTTTATTATTATTCTGTTGGATTATTATCATTTGTTGCACTTAAATCTTTAAGATTCATCCTTCTTCTACTTGTTTTTGCCTTAGGAGCTTCCTTTGGCATGTTTGTATTTTCTCTTGGTTGTTGTGAAGGTCGTGGACTTGCATCTTCACTATACTTTGCAAATGGATCTACAACTTCATCTCTTCTTCTATTTGTTGTCCTTGTTCTTGGTTCTGATGTTTGAGTTTGTCTTGTAGCCGGTCCACTTCCATTATCTACACTTATTGGTCCACTTCCATTATCTGCTCCAGCCAATGGATCAGTACTAAAATCTCTTCCATGAGCTGCTCTAAAGAATTTATTAAACATTTCTTTTTGGTCATTATTAAGACCACGTGAACTCAATCTATGTTGTAATGCATCATGTTTCTTTCCATCATCAATGTAACTATCGTCAAAAGTATTTGTCATTTGCATAATATCTACTACATTATCATGTGTTGCATTAGGTTCAGAATTTCTTAAGTCAGAATATTTAGAAGCATGCTCTAACTGTAATCCACGAAGCATCTTAGATTCATCTTTAACTCCATGGCTCTCATAATCATATAAATCTTTATATAATTCTTCTTTTGATTTTCCTCTAATTCTTTCACCTGTTTTAATTTGATAATCGTTAAGTATTTTATCATATTTTCTTGTTTGTGCTCTTGTTAGATGTTCTCTAGCATATTTTTGCGCTGCAGCATCACCTTGTGTAGCAGATAAACGTTCAATTTCTTTCTCAGTATATAAATCTCTGATTCCTCTTCCATAAGCTTCTACTCCTTTAACACCTGAAGCAATAGCTCCTGGCGCTTTATATGCTTTATCTCCAACAGTAGCTCCAGCAACTGCCCCAGTCGTAAATCCTTGCATTGCACCTGATATTCCTTTTCCTGATGCTAAACCAGCAACCGCTCCAAGAGTTCCAACCGTCGCTGCCCCTGCAATTCTCATTCCATTTCTTGCAGCAAATTTTAGTAATTTACCAATTGGTTTTCCGGCTTTCTTTATAAATTTTCCTCTATATTTTTTACCTAATGCTAAATTAACTCTTGCTTTCTTTTTAGCTGAAGAAAAATCTTTGGCAATTGCAGATCTAATTGGGTGATCATTATTACGATCAGCTTTAAAATCATCCCATTTTTTATCTCTTAACATTCTTTTATATTTTTTGTTAGATGCAGAAACAGCCTTTTTTATAGCTTTTTTCTTTCTCATATTTCTAAAAGGAGCAAATCCTGTCTTATCATAAAATAATTGTCCTAAAGCAGACCTTGTATTATCGGATTCAAATGCAGCAGCTGCAGCAGTAGCAGCATTAAATCCTGCTTCATTTTGTTGTGATAGAATATCTGCTTGTGATAGTCCAGAACTTGTATCAACAGAATCAGCATTATCTTCACTTCCACCATAAGGTAATCCTGCATCACCTTCACCGTCAAAATTATTTCCAGCTTCAATTAAGTGTCCTGAAGAATCATATTGTCCATATCCTCCAACTCCATTATCATCTCCATATCCACCTAAATTAATACCAGCTTCACTTTCATTATCTAAACTTCCATTGTCTTCAGCATTTCCACTTCCTAATCTAGGTCTATTTGGTCCTTCTGAATCATCATCTCCTCCGCCAGGACCAATTGGTGCATTATTACTAAATGATCCTAATTCTGAGTTAACAGATTCTCTAACATTTGATGTTTCTTCCTCATCATCGGCATCTTTCTTAGCATTACCTGAATTTCCGCCTTTAATAACAGACGCCAACTTGCTTAAAGCTGCCATTCCAGCTGCTCCAGCCGCAAAGCTTCCCATTCCACCGTCAGCTTTTGATTCAACTCCGAATAAACTCTTAATAAATTGTTCAGCTGGAATTAAGAATCCTAAAGCAACAAGTGCATAAATTGGATTTTCAATTGCTAATGTTAATGCTGATGATACTATCATAGAATATATAATTAAATGAATTGGTTGCAAAGCCATAGTCATCATATATTCTTTTAACCATTTATTAAATGCTTGTGATTTCCCATCTCCTAATTTATCTAATGGATATGTAATTGCAACTAAAGGAGCTATCATTGTATAAAATGCAATATATAATACCCTCTTCAAATACTGAATTGTAAATGATATAGTATAAAGAATTAGCATAGCATATACACCAGTGAAAACAAGTGCATTTTCCCATTCAACAGATCTACTTAAAAATCTCATTACTCCTGTAAAATTCGATCTAAACATTTGCCCATTATAATAAACATATACACTATTATTAAAATCAACAAATAAATTATTTATTAAATTCACAATCATAATTGTTGCTGACATAATAAAATGCATTGCAAAAACTAATACTAAAGCTATGGCCCAATCTTTAATTGTCTCTTTATATTTTGCTTTATCTTCTGCCGAAGAACTTATTAATATTCTAATACCTAAATATACTAAAATTGATAATAATGCAACTACAGCAATATTTCTAAAAGATCTATACCATCCTGATATTGTACTTTTTAAACTTGATGCTACAGATTCTGTTTTAGCTTCAGCATCTGAAGTCCCCCTATCATCCGCAACTAATACAGATTGATATTGATTTGGATTTAAAAAGTTAACATCTAACATTGCTATATTATTTCCAAATATATTTTCAGGACAATATAAAATGTTAGGTACTTCCCATGTACTAGACCCTGCAAGTATTGCTTCACTATCTATGCTACTATCTTCAACATATACAACAGTTTTTTCACCTGTTGAATCTGAACCCACTTTAAATCCAGTTACTCCACTAGCTTCGTCAGAATTTGGGGTAACAGTATTTCCTTCATCATCTATTGGATCAAACCAAGAGCCTTTTCCTAATGAGTCACTTGTAATCATTGCACTTCCAAATCCTTGTGTTCCTAAAAAGAATTTATTAAATCCTCCCATTACAACGTCACCAATTGCTCCAAAGAATTGTGCAATTCCAACTGCAATTGCATTCCCAATTTCTTCTCCTGATATATCATCAAATAACTCGAAAGCTTGTGATTTTACTGGCATCAAAAATTGAAACAATAACATTACAGTCATTATTGCAAGTACAAACTTCTTTTTAAATGCTTTTAATGAAACTTTCTTCATAATTTTTCCTTCCTTATTAAATAGAATTTTTCTTTCTTTCCTTCACTAATTTATTTAAGTTTGTTTCAACAAATTCGAATTCCTTTGCTGTAGGTACAATTTGTAAAATTGCTGTTTCTGAACCTACTTTTAAAAGTCCTTCTCCTTTTAAACATGTAATAAGAAATCCTGCCTCTCCTTCACTTAATTTAAATACCTCTTTTAGGTATTGGATTTCTGCTTTATCTTGTGCTAAAAATAATTTTGTATCTGATGAAGTTAAAACCGCTTGTGCATTTGGATTTTCATAAAAGTCTTGGAACCTTTGTGAAATAATAGCCAAAGATACATTTCTTTTTCTTGCACGTCTTGCCATTGTATTTAAGAAATCAACTGCTTCAGGGTATGGTAATAACATCCAAGCTTCATCAACTAGAACTCTCTTTTTCTTTGCTTTTCTTCTGTCTTCACTATTCTTTTTAACATATTTTTCCCAAATCCAAGATAAAAGTATTTGTTGTGCAAGTGGTCTTGCAAATCTTTCTTCCAATTGGGAAATATCTAAATTTATAAATGGAACATCTTCTAATAAATCAAATGTTGATTGTCCATCAAAATATGCCATTTGTCCATTATATTCTCTTATATACTGTTTCATAACTTTTAATAAATAACTATAATGATGACTATAATCCGGATTTGTATTTTGTGCTGCTTTTGCTTCAATTCTTTTATACCAACTTCCTATTGTAGGCATTGGCTTTTTATTTCTATATAAACTATTTCCTTTTCCAAATGAATCTCCCGTATATAAACTTGAAGGATCACTTGTTATACCAAGAGCCGCATATTCTTCTGCTGCAGACTCTGCTATTAATTGTTTGGTTAATTCGTTTACTTCTACACTTCTTGTACTACCTTTAGCCATTGTAAGTAAAGCTTGCGTAACATCCTCTACTTTATTTTCAACATTAACTACCACTCTATCTCTTCCTGTAATTTCATCTTTTACATTTTCTGGCTCGATGTCGAAAACGTTTATAACCGTAGATGAATTTGGACTTATCTTTACATTAATTCCACCTAAACTTTCAGCAACTATTGAATATTCACCTTCAGCATCTAATGCTAAACTTTCAATTCCCATTAAAACTGCTGATCTAGAAACTAACGTTTTCATAGTAACAGATTTACCAGCACCAGATTTAGCAAATATAACCATATTATAATTTGATAAAGATGGGTGAAAATTATCAAATAGGATTGGTGTACCAGTTTGTTTATTAAATCCTATTGGAACACCAGTATCATGTCCAACTTCTGATGTCGTAAATGGGAATATTGTTCCCATAGATCTACTATCAAATGCATGGGTCTTTTTTATTTTATCTCCCATTAGTGGAACATTACTTTTGAATGCATTTTCTTGCATTCCCCATGCACTTTTTATTCCAACTAATGATTTTGACATTTCTGTTGAAAGTAATTTAGTCATTTTATCTAAATCTTCTAAACTTGAAGCAAATAATGTTGAAACTACAGATGCTTCATACATTTTGTTAAAACCGGCCGCAATTTCATCTCTTAAAACTTCTGCTTCATATCTTTTTTGTGATAATACACTCTCCCTGTTAATATTTCCTCTATCTGCTGCTACAAGTCTTTCTACTTCAAGTTCATTTATTGTTTTGTTTAATTCATTTTGTGATCTTTCCTCAGAAATAGGATTTATATATATAGAAGTATTTATATCCCCAAAAACATATAGTGATCTAAATAATTCTGGGAAAGTACACATACGTGGCAATGTTGAAATATAAAAACTTCTTGCAAATCTATTAACACTTGAAATTATTTCCAAGTGATCTATATTAGAAGCATCTATTCCAGATGGTGCAATTAGTTCTTTTATTGTATTTGCTTTTAAGAAACTATTTTCATCATTCTTTTTAGTTGTTTCTTCTTGTTTTTGTTTTTTGTTCCCTAGCTTCCACATTGCCATTTTTCTTTCCTCCTTCTTGTTTTAATTCCTGTATAGCTTGTTCTGCTACATCATTTCCTACATAAGATCTATTATTTCCTAAAATAATTTGCGCCATTTTATTTACTAAATCATCTAAAGAAGCCTCTTTAGTTTCTGCTTTTTGCTGTGGTCTTGATTTTATTTCATCTATCTTTTTATTAGCTAATTCTATGGCTCTTTCTTCAATTTCTTGATCTAATGCTTTTATCTTCTTTTCAAAAACATCTGGTGCTGTTGAATATAAATTATCATATTCTGCAGCTAGTGCCCTTTCTAATCCATATGTATCTGCTTCTTCTCTGTTATATGTCATATATAATAATTCAATTAATTCATGAGAATCTAATATGTGTCCTGTTACTGAACATGCTGATAATGTAGAAATCACTCCTTGAGCTTTAGTATATAATTCAGCAAAAGCCATATTTCTTATTTCTTCAATACTGTAATTTCCATCTTCCTCTGGAAAATATGAAATAACAATATAATATTTTTTAGTTAAAACGTTTTTATTTAAACTCATTCTTTCTGTGTTTACAATTATATCTTTTCCGTATTCTAATAAATTCTTAGCTCTTGTTAATTCAAAAAATTGTTTATTTAAGTCTTCTTCTGAATATGCTTCGCTTTCCTTCATAGCTCTATAATCACGTTGTAATTTATTATATCTATTTTCAATTTCTTTAACTTTATCTTTGTAATTTTGAATACTTCCTTCTAAATTCATTGTTCTTGTTTGAATATAAATTTGTATAGGATGTCTTAAAGTATTTAAAAATTGTTGAAATCCTTCCTCAACTCCATTTTTTTCTAACTTAGACATTAAGTCATAATTTACACCTTGACATTCAACAACAACCAAATATCTTTTTCCATTTTTTTGTACTATCATGTTATCTTGTACATCATCAAATTCCATAAAATCATATATTGACATTTTTGAATATGAACTTAATGGATTACTTGCCTTGCTCTTTGCTTCCCCTTTTCTAGATTTAGAGGCATTTTTACTTTTTATTTGATCGATATTCTTTTTATTATCATTTTTCTTAGTTGTTTTTTCTTTAAGTTTTAATACTATATAAACTATAGATAAAATAAATAATAATAATATCATAAATACTAAAACAATTGTAAGTACTTTTGAAATAGAATTATTTTCCATCTTTTGCCTCCTTTTTATCTTTTGGATTTTCTAAAGCTGCTCTTAATTTTTCTGTGCTCTCATTTATATATATTCTTTTTCCTGCTCTCTTAAATTTTATAGCTCTTACAATAACATCATCTATTTTTTCTCCACCAGTTTTTTTGGTTATATCAAATGCTGTAGTATCTGGCATTTTAAAAGTGCCTATTATGAATCCTAAACCTCCTAAAAGTCCCATCAATATATATCCAACAATGTTTAACTTAAACATTGAAAAAATAAGATTAAACAAAAAGCCTACAAAAACACCAATAGCAGTATAGACTAATGCCTTTTTTGAAAATACAAAAAATATTCTTCCTTCACCTTTAACATCTCTTGGTACTTGATATGTTCCCACTTTTTGTTCCTCCTATTCCTTTCTTTAATATATATATAACACTCTAATACAATTATAACAGATTTTTACTTATATTTAAATGCTTTTTGTCAAAAAAATGCTAAAAAACGCAAATTTAATCATGGTGTAATGCTTGTGTAATAAACATTTTAAAGTTTCCGTTTACATATTTTTTTTATTGTCTACTAATTTTACCTGAAAATATAACGGAAATAAGCAGTTTAAAATTTCAATACATTATAATGTAATTTCTTTGTAATGAATCTTAATATAAATTTTTATAACAAACATTTTAAATATCATCTTATTCATTTTAATATAATCTTAAGCACTATATATACGGCAATAGCATTTTGACGTTTATTATATAATTTTTAATATTTTATATGATTTTTTTATAAAAAAAAGATGAGATTTGCTCTCATCTTTTTTATTATACTATACTATTATTTAGGTGTACTCATGTTGCTGAAGAAATCATATATTGCTGTTGCAAATATTGAAGCAGCAAATATTAATGCAGCACCTACTATGTATGGGATAAATGTTTTCTTGTATTCTGATTTTTCCTCTGTACTTCCCATCATATACTTAATACCTAATACTATTAAAACTATAACTGATAATACAATACCAACTGTTTGTAATATTCCTACAACTTGTTGTCCAACATCTTTTATTGTATTTCCACCAGCAGTTTTTGTTGGTGTAATATCACTTGGAGACATTCCTAATCCCTCTTCTGCAAATACTGTTGTTGCAATTGATAAAATAACCATTACTACTAATAGTACACTTAGTATTTTTTGTACCTTCTTGTTCATAATATTTCCTCCTTTTTAATTTATATTTAAATATTAAAAACTACCTTTACTCTTTAATTATAACATTTTATTCAAAATTATGCAACATTTAGTGAAAAATTTGTTTTTTTATTAGTTAATACATTAATTAAAAATTTATTCCTTTTACTATTTGATATATTAATTCCGGTAAAAAAGATCCTGAAAATACGAGTAAACATCCAATCAAATACGGTTTCATTGTTTCTTTGTATTGTGTTTTTTGTTCAATACTTCCAAGCATATATCTAATACCCATTACAATTAATGCTACAACAGAGCCAACAATTCCAACAGTTTTTATTATTCCTAAAACCACTTCTGCTTTATCTTTTAACTTACCAGGTGATGATGGATCTTTTTGATAATTATCCAAATCCCCTAAATCAAAACCAGCTGTTGAAGTATTGGTAGAACCACCAGTTGTATTTGCATATACTTTACTTGGGATAAAAGTTGATATTAGAAATAAACCTATTAATAATATCATTGAATATTTTAAAATATTTTTTACCATATTATGTCCTCCATATTAATTATTTATTATAAACTATATGTCTTGTAAAATTGTTATTATTAATTTCCAAATTCCAAATGCTCCAAAGACTAACACACATCCAACAGCATATGGTATTAATAATTTCTTAGCTTCCGCTCTTTCTTCAAGTGGTGCAAATATTAATTTCACACCTATAATGCCTCCCATTACTACAGCTATAACAATACCTATTCCTAATAAAATACTGTATATATTTTGAGAAAAATCTTGAAGTTCATCTGTTTTTATATAGCTTGTTGAGTTTGGATCATTTAGAAAATTATCTGCATCATTAACAACATCATCTGCTGCAAGTTCCCCTTTTTCTTTTGATATTCTTTTTGGTTGAGCAAATATCGCATCTTTATCAGGGTCTACTTTAGGTTCTTTTTCATGTTTTTTGGCTTCTTCAACATCAACTTCACCTGTAGATGCTTTTCCATCATAATCCTCAAGTAATTCATCTGCTGATTTTCCTAAAGTTTTTTCCCATATTTCTAATAATTCTTTACTTTTATCAACATTATATCTTTTTCCATAAGATTCTAGATAATTAGTTATTTGACTACTTGTATAAGATGACTTTTTATCAAAATCATCCCATATATCTATATCTCCTTTTGCATATTCAGTTGATTTATTACTATAATCATACGCAGCATTCAGCTTTCTAACACAATCACATATAGTTTTTTCAAACTCATCCGTTATTTTGTCTCCACTAGGTTTAGTATAATAATGTCCTACTATATCTTTATAAGCCTCTTTAGATCTCCCAAATTCTGCCCATGCAGAATCATCATTCCACCAATGGCCTACATCTGGTAAACTATCATCACTTAAGCTAAATGATCCTAATGCTCCTTTAGTATATTTCATAGCATTAATTGCATTAGCTATATCCTCACTAGATTCTTTTTCTCCTAATTTCTGATAATCTATTCCTTTTAAATACTCCGTCATATCAAAGGCTGCATGTAACCAATTATATCTATAATACAAATCATCAACTGATGCACCAAAAAGTGTTGCTTGATGTTTAACAGCGCAAGCATGCTTATCAGAACCATTGGTTTCCATATATTCTTCATTTATTACATCAACTAAAGCCTGTCCAGATGGGTCATTCTTTTTATAAAAATACCAAGCTTTACGCCCTCCCTTTGGATATAAAACTTCACTTAAGCTACTAGCAGCAAAACAATTTACAGAAAAACATGTAATTAAAAATCCTACCATTATTATTATTAATATTATTTTTTTCTTCATATTTCGTCTCCTCATATAATATTTAAAAAACTATATATATTAATTATACTTCTTTTTATACCAAAAATCAACAAATTTTGAGTAAAATAAAATCGATAATACTCATAACAAACCAATAAAAGAAGGGGAATTCACCCCTTCCTATAATATCAAAATAAGTGGCTCAGAAAACCGCCATTAAAATGGCTATTATTATGAATACAATTGCTAACACTATTATTAACCCATGAGTAAGCAGGATTACTGCAAAATACAGTCCAACCACTACCAAATAGGTCAACACTCCCATGATTATACCTGTGATAATCCGCATGTCTTTCAAAAAGACAATGAACACAACCACTGCTAATATAATTGCAATGATTGAAACAGTTGAATAAGTTCCGCTATTCTTTGCATTTTCTATTACCAATTTTATCGATTCCATCATGTCAATCCCTCCTTGAAGTACAGAGCCACCTATATTTCAATTAACATAATAATAACATTTTTATTATAATTTGTCAAATTAATCCAATAATTTATATACAAATAAAAAGACTTGAAAATAACATTTCAAGCCTTTTGGCGGAGATGAGAGGGTTCGAACCTCCGCGCCGATTTCTCGACCTAACTGTTTAGCAAACAGTCCCCTTCACCACTTGGGTACATCTCCA
>AUXO013142069.1_pt1 | contig 15194 bp, 13 predicted proteins | sample 768731 | NCBI WGS metagenome assembly AUXO01 (sample SAMN02715735, study PRJNA202380) | gut metagenome | biome: sheep rumen | host: Ovis aries | place: New Zealand: Palmerston North
CGCCCAACCTATTTCTTCATAGGACTCTTTGTTACCGAAGTGATGTCTGCCGTATTTCTCCGTTTTATAATCAAGCTTCAATTGCTAAGTCATTTGTTTTCCTTTTCAATTTACGACTTCAATATAGGTTGTTTCTTATTCAACCTTTCCAAAAATCTTTTTATTTTTTTCAAAAGATTTTTTTTATTTTCGGTGTGTGCAGGAGTCGAACCTGCTCTATGCTTTTAGTATAGGCTGGTCCTCATAGAGAACTTCCCAAAATTTTCTTCCAAATTCTTTTTCAAGAGGTCCATAAAAAACCTTGTTAGCTTCCTTGCCTTCGATCAATATCAACTTTTTATCTTTTGGAAAATCCCTTACTTTAAAATCAGTATCTGGTCTATGCCAATTTTTAATTTCATAGTAAACTCCATCAATAATAAAATCAGGAGTATACATATGCTTTTCACCATTCATTTCATACTCAAATTGTTCTCTGCACTGTTGTACATTTTTACCATTTTTAATTTGAGTGTAAACCCAAGCTAATTCCCAGCTGCTCATACAATAGATCCCTTTATAATAACCTCTATGCGTTCTAGTAGAGTTTTGAGTCAGTTTATAACCACCAGTTTTTCCTTTAAGTTTGTTGGAAATCTTTTTTCTAATTTCTTCACTTACCTCAATAACTTTTTTATTTGGATTCTGCAAACAAAACTTTTCATGAGATTTCAACCCTGAAACTGTAGTATACCATATTTTTCCACAGTACTGACAATTACCTTCTATGTGTACATTAGCGGGATTTGGACTTGATCTAAATTTCTTCAACCAAATTTCATATTCTAAATCGCCTTTTCTCCAACCGTGATTTCCAGTTTTTCTATTTGGATTTTTTTTACACCGAGTTTCATGTTGTCTCAGAGAGTTTTGGTTTTTACAATCTCTTCCACAAAATCTACATTTTCCAGGTAAAATCTCCTTAGCTTTCTTTTCGTTTTTAGCTTTTTGAATGTTCTTTTCTTTTTCAATTTTCTTTGCATTAAGTTTTTCTTTAAACTTTTTCCAATTCTCTTTACTCTTTGGACTTTTTAAATTGAAAGTATTCAAACATTTTCTTGAACAAAAAACTACTTTTTTACCGTAACCGAGTTCTGATTGGAACTCTACTCCACAGTTTGGACATTTCATGGTCTTTTCTCCTTTTAAGGGCTTCTCACTACCCCTATAAGAAAATTAGTATAAAAGCAGTTAGAAATGCGACCATGTACATTTCAACAAAAGTGAGATTTTTGCTGTCCTGCTCCAGAGGTTGTGAGATTCGAACTCACGTTACTTTTTCAAGTAAACAAGGTTTAGCAAACCTGCCAGATAAACCACTCCTGCAAACCTCTAAAATTTCATAAAAATCAAAGAAAAACAACACTGTTAAAGATTTAATGGAATTTCAATCCTCAAAATCATCACAGGTGCAACTTTTACACAATTTTTTTCAATAAAAAAAGGTTTCAATCTTTTTCGGATCAAAACCTTTGAACTTTTTTTATAATTCAAAGGTTCAACTTTTATCTTCCCCTTCTGCGCAGAGTACAAGGGCTTCATCAATACTACTCATAATACTTCTGATTGCTGTAATTGTACTCATATATAGAATCTCCTTTTTTCGTTTAATTATTATAGTTAGTGGAAAAATTTTTTGTCATTTTTGTTAAACTCGCTGGCTTCATCAAAATTCTTTTTCTATTTCACAACTTTACAATATTTGTGATAAATGCGCTGACGTTTCTATAAAAATCAACATCCTTTTCGATAAATTCTTTTGCTAATTCAGTTTCCAGCTCATTAATCCATTCTTTTATTTCATCTTCGCTTTCAAAGGGTTCTGGGATTTCTTTCACTTCTCTTCTTGAAAACTTAAAAAAATCATTATCCGCAGGAATTTGATACGAAATATCATAGTATACAATTACAAATCTTTTCATCTAAGCCTCCTCAACTTCTTCAACGCAAATAAAAAATTTAAAGTCCGCAACGTACTTTTCTCCGCAATTATGCTCGTCTACATACCATCCCTTTTTTTCAGAAAGTTTTAGTCGAAGTTTTTCTTTAGCCTCTTCACTCATAGTTATTGAGTATCCGTACTTTTCAAAGTACATATAGAAATGTTCTTTTTCAATATACAGAATGTTACTACCAATCCAATTGATAGCCGCTTTTATACCGGCTTCTGTGTTTGCAAATACTTTTGTTCCTTCACTTCCGCTCAGCCAATCATCTGAATAATGTGCAACCAAAACTGTCATTTGTTTCTCCTCATATATATATAGAAAAAATACAGAATAATTCCCTAAAAAAGCGAATGTACAACGAGTTAAAGGGTTTTATCTTATATTTTAAAATTTCAAAAAACTTTTTAAAAAAGATTAGAAAAAGTAACTCGTCGTACATTTATCATCTTTTTCTTTGTATTATATTGCTTTAGCTCTCTTTTAATGTAGGATGAGTTATAGTAACCTATGATACATTAAATCAGCTGAGAATGTACCACATGTTAAGGGTTCTTTATTTATATTTTTAAAATTTAAAAACTTTTTTAAAAAAGTTTAATAATTCTATCTCGTGATACATTAAATCTTATCCCGTTATTCTATAAAGCTTTAGCGCGATTTTAATGTATCACGAGTTAATAAATCATGTTGTACATTAACTATAAAAATTGAATGTATAACGAGATAGAGGGTTTTGATTATATATTTAAAATTTAGAAAAAGTTTTTAAAAGAGTTTAATAACTTTAACTTGTGATACATTAAGGCTCTATTCCCTTATTCTATAAAGTTTTAGCCTGTTTTTAATGTATAACATGTTAGAGGTTTTCAAATATATATTTAAAATTTTAAAAACCTTTTTAAAAAAGTTTATAAAACCTAACTCGTTGTACATTTAATTCTTATTCGTTGTTTTATAAAGGATTGCCGCGCTTTTAATGTATCACATGTTATTAAAACCCGTCATACATTTAATTTTCTTTTTACATTATTTTAGGTTAGGATTTGTATTATATAAAAAGAAGAAGATAGAAAGGGGATTATTATATATAACATATGTTAAAATGTAAAAGAAATAAAAAAGTGAATGTATCACGAGTTAGTGGGTTTCAAATATATATTTAAAATTTTAAAAACCTTTTTAAAAAAGTTTAATAAATCTAACTCGTCATACATTTACCTCTTTTTCTTTATTCTATAACGCTTTAGCCGAGTTTTAATGTATAAAGATTTATCGAAACCTGTGATACATTAGCTAAAAGAATTGAATGTACAACGAGTTAATGGGCTTCAAATATATTTTTAAAAATTGGAAAAAGTTTTTAAAAATGTTTATAAAAGCTAACTCGTTGTACATTCCCCTTTATTCTTTTATTTTATAAGAGTTTAAGCGACTTTTAATGTATCACAAGTTATCGTAACTCGTTATACATTTAATTTTTCAGGCGAGAGTTTTTTAATTTTGCTACGGAATTATCCCTTTACATACTTATGTGTAAAGACATTCTGACCGTTGCCAGTCAAATTTTCTGTTTCATCAAATGCTCCAGCTTGCAATGCTAACATCGCTAAACCTTCTACACTCTCCACAGACTTTTTTGAAACTTCCGACACTCCTTGCCGTACATCTTTTATTTTTTCAATCGCATTTTGTTTTAGATTCAACGCTGCATTAACATCTCGAATATGATGTTCTCCACAATTTGGACAAGTCCATTCTCGAATACTCAAATCCTTGGTTATCGGATTTTTATATCCACAACAATGACATATTTGACTTGAAGCAAAGAACTTATCTGCTTTTACAATTTGACAATTGTTTTCGTTTTTAGAAGACTTCCAAAGCAATTTATTGACGAATGTTCCCCAACTTGCATCACCGTAGTTTTTGGCATTTCTCGAAAACTTCATCATACCTTTTATGTTCAAATCTTCAATACCAATAACTTGGTAGTTTTGAACAAGTCGTAGACTTTCTTTCTCAATCCAATCATTTCTGCAATTTGCAATGTAATGTTCAAATCTCGCAACTTTGATTCTAGCTTTCTCTCGATTTGCAGAGCCTTTTTGTTTTCTTGCCAACCGTCTTTGAAGTTTTGTCAATTTTTTCAAATTACGCTGTTTTTGGGCAATGTAACCGAAATCTTTGCCACTTTTGCCGTTTGAATCTATGTAAAAATCTGCAGGGCTGAAATCTAATCCGATTGCTTGGTTTTCGCTATTGTCAAAAGATTTCTTTTTACTGCAATATTCTCTTTCGTAAAGTAAAAACGCAAAATATTCTCCCGCAGGATTTTTCCGTATTGTAATTGATTTTAGATTTGCTCCTTGTTTTAAGAAGAAATCCAATTTGCCTTTTTTGTTTCCGCTATGCCGAAACTTGACTTCCCCAAGTTTTGGGACTTTGACTTTTCTCTCTTTCCAATTCAAAGCTGTTTCAGACGGATTGCACTCACGATATGAAAAATCATTCAATTTTTTTGATTTCACTTTTGGAAATCGAAACGGTTTTGTTTTCTTTCCCTGTTTTCTTAATTTTTCACACTTTTTAACCCAGTTTTTATATTCCACAGTATTTTTGTATTTCTCAATGTTCTTTTGAGTATCAAAAAAGTTCTTATACGCAGTTTCGCTATCTCTCCTTGCCTGCTGTAACGCTTGACTTGATACTTCTTTCATATATGGGAATTTTTCACCCATTTCTTTTTCAGTTGAAAGTTTAATTGTTTTCCAAAGTTCTTTTTGCTTTTTCTTATCTACTTCTGGCTTGATTACATTTTCATAGAATTGATTTCTCTCGAAAAGTCGGTTATTATAAATCTGTCGGCAGCAGCCAAAAGTCTTGTTGATAAGCAATGCTTGTTGCTCGGTAGGATATATTCGTAATTTTAATGCTCGGTGCTGTATTTCAGCTGTTCCAACTAATTTATTCATCATAATCAATAGTGTCCTTATTGGTTGTGCCAGAAGGTTATAGGAACTGGTAATTCTTGTAGCCTTCGTTTTATGATTTAATTAGTGGAAAAAAATTGACAAATCGGCAAACTAACTTACTATATTATAAACAAGGAAAAAGCCTATGAAAATTGAAGCTCTAAAAGGAAAAGATTGCATAAAGAATTTCATAAAACTGGAAATGCTGATAAAAGCAAGTTTGGCGAGTCTTTTGACAATTCCAAGAAACGAAGCTATAAATAAAGCATTTAAGAAAGAATATTTCGTTTTGAATGAGCAATCCGAAGTGACTTGGGAAAATTATATGCACAATATTCCTGCATATGAAAAAGCACTTCAAGCTTTTATTATGGCAGAAGATAATTATATGTCTGATCCTGAGTACTTGCATAATAATATGGACAAATTATTGACTGCGGCAAGTGATATTCGGGATTTATACGACAATACAATTAACTACTTAAAACAGAAAAGTAAAGAACCGGAATTTAGAAATATTCTTGTCATGACAAAAACTGTCGTGAACAATCTTTTAGATGCTGTTATAAGTATTGTAGAGGTAGAAGAGCGATTTAAAAATAATTTAGACAGAAAAGAAATAAATTATATTGAAAAGTATAAACTTCACAGTGTTGAATAAAAGTGATTGAGATTTCTGCAAAACCGGATAAAAAATATCCGGTTTTTTGTTTTATCAATCAAAGTATGTGAAGGGATAATTCCGAATCTCTATATTTTTGAAAAGGAAAAATAATGGCAAGTAATGATATTAAACACATGTCGGACCGTGATCATTGTAGAATTCGTAGCGGAACTTACATTGGCGGTTCAGAAGTTGATGAAAAAGGACGAAATTCAGAATCTTTGATTACTATTATCCGTGAAGCCTCTGATAACTCTGTTGATGAGGTTAAATTAGGAAATGGAGATACAATCTGGATTGCAAAAGAAAAAGTAAATAAACCTAATGTAAAGTTTGAAGAGGATGTCTCTTATATAAAGAATTGGTATAGTTATCTTGTAGGGGATAATTGTGGTGGAATTCCTATTAAGAGAACAGAAAACCCAAAAGGTGAAGAAGTTACTATGACAGATTTGGCTGTAGAAAACTTCCGTGCCGGTTCAAAATTCGATGTAGAAGATCGCGCTGATGTAGATTACATTGGAATGAATGGTATTGGAGTTTCTGCAACAAACTTTACTTCTGCTCAATTTATTATTTATTCTCATTTGAGCTGTCATGATTTATCGGAAACTACAGCTTATGTAAAAGAGCTTGTAAAGAAAAATAAAATTACAAAAGCAAATTCTGCGGATTGGTATTATAAACTTTCTTTTGAATTTGGCTTGAAAACAAATGAAGAGCTGGTAAAATTTTCTGAAGATGAAATTTTACAGAAATTCGCAAAACAGAAATGCAGACCTTCCACAGTAACTTGGTTTATTCCAGATCCTCAGATTCACAATACTACAGATGCTGATGTACCTGTAACTTTTAGATATATGAAATATCTGCATCCTGAGTATAAGTTTTATCTAAATTGGAAAGAGGATAAAGATTTACCTCCAACTTTTGCATATAAAGATGTAGTAGTAGAAAAACTTGATATTGATGAAGCAGCTCTCGCGAAAATGGATCCTAAACAGAGAAAGAGAGCCATGCGTAATAACAAACTCACTTTTACATTTTCTATTGAACCTGTAAAAGATTTGAAAAACGAACCTACGCAAGATTTTTCTGTAAATACACTTTCAACTCAAGAAGGAGTTCATAAAAAGCTTTTTGTAAATGCTTGGGTAAATGCTTTCTGTGGTTATTTTAAGGATTTAGAAATTCAGAAATATGCAATGATGGGGTTGAATGTTTTATGTATTATGCAATGTTCTGAACCTGAATTCAACGGGCAGACAAAACAGAAACTTTCAGGGTTGCCAGGTTGGAAAACAACAGAAGTACTTCCAAAACTTGTAAAATCATTTACAAAGATTATTTCAGAAAACGAAGAAGTTTTCAAAAAATATTATGAAGATGTATCTGCTTATTTTGCAGCCCGCCAGAATATTGGAAAACTTAAAGAGTTGAAAAAACAGCTGAGTGATGTTGTAGCAGGAAATAAATCATCTTCAAGTTATTTACCGAAAAAGCTTTTGGATTGTCCTTGTAAAGATAGAACAAAAGCAGAAGTTTTCTTTACAGAGGGTTTGTCAGCTGCAGGTGCTTTGGCAAAAGCAAGAGCTGGGTTGGATTATGTTGCAATTATGCCTTTGAGAGGTAAAATAAGAAACACGATCGGCGAAAAGATTGAAGATTCTTTGAAGAATGAAGAAATTGCAGATATTACAAATGCATGCGGAGGTGTAGATGATGTACACTTACCTTTGGAAAAATTGCACTTTTGGAAATATATAATTGCAACTGATGCAGATGCGGATGGATATCAAATTGGAGCATTGTTGCTTGGAGATTTTATGCAAAATCATAAATTTCTTTTTGGTACAAAAGAAAAGAATTATGAAGATTCCCGAGTATATATTGCTGTTGCTCCTTTGTTTGCGTTCTTTGGAGTTGATGGAAAAAAAGATGTAAAAAAATATTTTTATTCAGGACAAGAGGCTTTAGCAGCAGAATTTGCAAAGAATCATAAATACAAATCTTACAAGAGATACAAAGGTTTAGGAGAATTAAATCCGGATGAATTGAAGGATATGTATTTGAATCCTGCAAATAGAAAACTTGTAAAAGTTACGTTGGAAAATATTGAAGATGCAATGGAAATAATAAATCCAAAAAATAAGCAATCCCGCAAAGACCTAATGATTGAAAAGGGTGTTTATTGTAACGATTTGATTATTTTGGAGAAAAAATAAAATGGCAAAGAAAAAAGAAAAGAAAGTAGAAGAATTTGCAATTGGAACAAAAGATACAATAAGCGTAAAAGAGTATGTAGAAAATGCATATGCTATTTACGGTAAAGATATAATGAGCTCAAGTTTCCAGCAGGGCCGTCAATTTCTTGATAAGTACGATGGCTTGAAAATTGCATATAGGCATATGCTGCAAACTTTGTTGGATCAACCTGATGCAACGATTAAAACAGCTGCTCTTATTGGTGATAATATGAAGAAACTCCATTTTCACGGAGATGGAGGAGTTGAAGATATTATTTATAGTCTTGCTTTGGATTATAAATGCGTTGAAGTACAGGGAAACTCCGGTTCAAGAACAATGGAATTGGAAATGCCGGGATCTTCAGGAAGATATACTGAAGCAAAGCTAAAACCTGTAATTCGAGAGCAATTAAAGCAGCTGATGCCTTATGTTCCTGAGGAATTAACTTTTACAAACTTTTATGAAAAGAGATATATTCCAACTCCAATTCCATTGGGGTTAATTGCGGGAAGTAAAGGAATGGGAATCGGTTATACTCAAAGAGCACCTGCATTTACCGCAGATTCAATGTATAAAGCTTTTTTGAAAAACGACCCTTCCCTTTTAAGATTGAATTATGGATATTCTTTAGGTACTTGCTATGATGAAAAATCATTTTATGATCATAAAACAAATACAATAAAAGGACCTGATTTGTCAAATCAAAAACCTACTCCTGAAAACCTTGCGGGGCTGAAAAAACTTTGGGAAGTGGGTGAAGGCAGGTTGACTTTGGGTATTCCTGTGTACAATACTGAAATTGAGGATAGGCAAGGATTTTTGCTTGTTTGTGATCCTGCATTAGGTATTCCAAAAAAGTCAGCTCAGATTATGGAATGGGAAAAACAGGGTTTGATTGAAGTTTTGGATTTGAGTGATGTAACAGGAAAATTGTTTTTTGCATTGCAGCCAAGAGTAAGAAAAATTACTTTGGAAGATTTGAAAAATGAGATTTTGAAAAATTGTCATGTTTTTATCAAAGACCCTTTGACTACAATTTTTTCTCTAAACATTGCTTGTGATGATAAAGTCGGTCATGTTGGATTGTATAATTGGATTGATTTTACGCATTGGAATTATACTCAGCTGTATGAAACGTACAGAAAAGATGCTTTGAAAAAATTGGATTTTGAGGAATTGATTTGGTACAGTTTTCAAACAGTAATTGATTTATTGACAGACAAGAAAAACCCAAGAGAAGATAAGGAAATTGTTGAAATTGTAAATGCAAAATTATCTAAAGGAACTGCAAAAGATAAAAAGCATTTAATTACTTTAGAGGTTGTTCAGGCAATTGGAGAAAAGGCTTTTAGTACTTATCGTAATGCAAAACCTGCAAAAAAACTTGAAGAGATTGAAAAAGAGAGAAAGAGGTTGCAGGAATTGGTAATTGAAGATAAAATAAAAGAATATGTAATGGCCTGGACGAATTTGAAAAATAACGGTGGGAAATAATTAATGAAGATCCCTCACAGGGAGGGATCTTTTTTTTTGTAAAAGGGAACTTACTGAAAATGCAAATGATTCTGGGGCGCAGATGTATGGGTTTTTCACATTTTTGAAAAGTAAAAATTAGGGGTAATCCAAATACGATTTGAAATCTCAAAAATTCTGTAATCTCTTTCAGTATTTGAAATATAAGATGAAGTACCAGGTTTTTGATTTTCTGCAGCATTTATTAAAATTTGAATTTCTTCGTTTGTAAATTTGCAATCATTAAAAGCTTCAATTAAATGAGTCAAAGCTTTTTTTGGATTATGTGCTTTTGCTCCAGTACAAAAAGGCAAGTAATGTAGAGGACTTAAAGGGTGAAAATGAGTATCAATAAAATGACCGAGTTTTCCAACTTCGTAATTATACCCAATTACAGCCCCTTCTTTTTTTGCAAGCTTTGCTCTTTTTTCCAAAAAGTCATTAAACTTGAAAAAGAGGTCTTCATATTTATCTGAATCGAGGCAAAGATAACCTTCCCAAAGTTTATTGATAAATAAAATCTTGTTATAGTCAGTCATTTTTTTTGCCTCCTTTCGATATATAATATAGGAGAAAAAGTTTTTGAAGGTTCATTAAATTTTCAACTAAATAATTAAAGGAGTTTTTTAATGAAAATTGAACTTAAAGAAATAGAATGCAAACAGGGTGCTAAAAATCTTGCAAAGATACTTGCCAGGAATGTTACAGGGGATGATGCAAAAAAAGATCCAGGCTTCAAAAAAGATTTGGTAAAAATTTTTACAAAGAATATTCAATCTGTTGAAGGAATTGTATGTGATGAAAAGACCCTCAAAGCATATGAGAAAAAAGGTTATTCTGAAAAAGCAGCGAGGTTGCTTGTTTTCTTGACTAATCTTTACCCAGAGATTGCAGCTCGGGTTGATGGGTTTAAGAATTCAAAAGATGTTGAAGAATTCTTTACAAAAAAGAATGCAAAAAAAGATATAAAAAGCTCAATCATTTATGAAATTGCAAAAGCATTTAAAATTGAAGATGAGGTTCAAGAAATTCTTGAACAAAATGATTACATTAGTGTAGAAAAAGCGGGTAAACTTGCAAAGGCAAAAGTTGAGAGTAGATACAGGCTTACAAACGATGAAAAGATAAAGATTGAAGAAGCTCGCGTAAGAATGCTTGAAAGAGAGCTTGATGAAGGGTTGGGGGATATGCTAAAACTTGCTGCAAAAGGAATTAAAAAAGGTGCTAAAAAGCTTGGCAAATTAAATACTAAAATTCCAAACGCAATTAAAAAAGCAGCGAAAGATAAAGTGGAAGGAGCTAAATATCAAGCAGAAGAGAGAATTGAAAAAGTTTTCGGCAAACCTTTACCTTTATTTAAACTCGAATCTAAATCAAAAAGTTTTTGGAAATTAAAAAATCTTTTAAAAAATTCTTCAGAAAGAGGTAATAAAGGTTTGACAGAATGCCTTAATTATATAAAAGATAATTTTAAAACGCCTGATGGTAAAGAAATAGATGATGGTGATATTGAATCTTTATTTAAAAAACCTAAACTATTAATTGCATTTAATGCTGACAGAATAATGAAACGCTTTATTAAGGATGATGATAGTCTTAATACTGTAATTTTTGATTTAAAGCAACCGATAACTGAAGAAGATAGCTTATCTGTAGAAAAATTACAAAAAACATTTTTGAGAGATATAAGTCATGATAAAAAGGATTCAAATACGTCTTTTTCAGAGGGGACTTTTGGATATTATATAGTAGCCTTTGATAAAGAGGATGCAAATTCCTTGACTCGAACTTGGAACAATATTATAAAAGGGAAATATAAACAACTGAGTAAAGAAGAAGTAACAAAGGCTGCAGGAGAAAGTGATTTGAAACCTGTATATTTCCATCTTTTGCCTCCTGATATAAGTAAATTAAAAGCAAACGAAGTTCAATATGACAAAGGTGAAGGGGATGCAGAGGCTTTAGAGGATGATGAAGAGGAAAAGAAAGAAAGCTTTATAGTTTACAAAAAGAGAATTCATTAAGATTTAAGACCCCTTTTATAAAAGGGGTTTTTAATTTGCAATTCAAAACTAATTTTTTACATGTTTGATATAACTTTACCGAGTTTAGAAAAATTAGAAAAAGAACGGCTTTTTGACATTCTTTCTTTTAAGATAAAATCCTCAATTTTTGAAAATATACCAACTTTTGTTTTAAGAGTAAAATCTTCAAATTACATGCCTGATGATATGAGGCTTTTAATTGGGTCTGCATTAGATTGTAAATATGAAACAGGAAAAGAGAAAAAAAGTTTTCCAGATTTATATTTGAAAAATATAAAAATGACAGGCGACCCCGCAACGATGTATTTTGATATTTTTTATTATGGGGCTTTACATTTTTTACAAAGGTCAGATGAAAGAGTTTGTACAAAAAATAAATACGCGAATGAAGTTTTGAATGATATTTTTGATAAACTTCCATTCTTCAAAAATAATTATGATTTGGTTTTTAAAAAATCAGAAAATTACGCAACTTTATATAGAAGTTTAGGTACTTCAGATTTGGAATTTATAAACAATCAAGTTTGTAAAAATTATTCAATTCAAAGGGGAACTCCTTTATTTTTTACAGGCTTAGATAAAAAAATAACATTGACCTCTATAAATGAAATTTCAAATAGAACAGAAAAAGCAAAAGTAGTTGTTAAACTATGCAGCAATTATAATGGAAAAGACAGGGAATTTATAAACAAACAAGTAAAATCAATTGCAGATAAAAATTATACAGAATTAACATCAACTCAATTTTGGATGGATTTAGGGGAAAATTTTGAGGGATTAAAACCTTCTGCTTATTATTCTCCTTTTGACTCTGACATGAATATAACATCAGCATATGATTTTAACCCCTCAAAAGGCGGAAAAGATTATTTTCCGGTTTCAAAAAACTTTTTGAATATGATTGAAACAACTGATGCTCAAGTTTTTATAAACAGGCCGAAGGGAAACATTTTATTTGAAACAAGATCTCATTTTAAGTCTTTTGAAGATTTAATAAAATTCAAAATAAAGATAACAGATTTGTCCACCTTAAACCATTTAATAGTTGCAGGTGACAAAATCATGCTTTGTACAGCAAACGCTCACTCCGGTTTTAACGGAGATTATCTTGTTTCAGAAATTGCATACGGTAAGGACAAAAGCATTCCATTTTGTGAAATGACAGTAATTCGTCCAAACCTTGACCTCAATTTTGAACCTTCAATTCCAAAAATGACACTTTACAATTGCTAAATCTGCAAAGCCTGTTCAGCGAGTAAAGGAGTACGATTTGCTGCGTAATAATCCATTGCATTAGCATTTGCATCAGCCTGCAAGTTTTTAGAGAGAGTTGTCAAAATAAATTGATAACCTGCCCAACCTTGGCAAAGTCTTTCAACAAAGGATCTTTGAGATTCAGCTTTTGCAACTTTTGCTTCCATTCTTGCGAATGCATTTTTATATTTGCTACGAGCGGCGTACTCAATTTCTTTTGTTGCCAAAAAAGCTTTTTTATCTCCTGACTTCATTCCTTTTGCATCAGCTTCTGCCATCATTTCTGCTTTTATTTGAACATAAGCCTGTGCCTCAAATGTTTTCTTTTCTGAAACCGCCTCTTCAACTCTATACTTAATTCTTGAATACAAACTACCTAAAGCTGCATTTGTGGAAGTCCAACTCAACAATGCCATATTTAACTTTTCGAGAGTTGGAAGTTCATCCGGAATTAGATTTTCCTCCATCAAAGCCAAACGCTTGTTGATAAAATTAACGAGCTTTGTTTCCTCCTCATTAAAAGCATTTGCATCGTTCTCATTTTCATTTACTGTATCGAGAGGATCCATTTTTTCAGATTCACCAATAGTCATAAGTACTCCCTTTTCAAATTTTTAAAAAGTGAATTGCTATTGAGCTAAAGACTCAATAGCTTCTCCTCCTTGTTGTCTATTATTATAGACATCTATATAGTGATTTTCACAAATCATCCCCTAAAAAATCGGGAATTTTTGCTTTTTTTGGTTTTTGATATCTTACAGCCATTGCCCTTTGCCAAAAAGCCTCTTGTTCTTCTTCAGTAATTTTATCACCTGTATAAGGGTTTAATCTGTTGTCAATTCTTGTATGATGGAATCTGCAAACTTGAAAAACATTATCAGGGTCATACATTAAAGCTGCATTTGAACTTACCGCAATATGATGTGCAGGATCTAAAGTTGTAAAATTTGGAGGGCTTTCCACTTTACCTTCTTTTACATCTCTATCCTGAATTATTTTTTCAGTCGGCGTAATTGCTCTGCAAAATATACACCCAGCCGCATCTAATTCTCTTATTATTGCTTTTACTTCTTGCCATTGTTTATCATCTGAACCTCTTCTCATTTTTCAAACCTCGATTTTTCAGGGAATTTCTTTTCCAAAAATTCATATATTTCATTTATATCTTCTCTGCTCATTTTATCAGTATCATTTATGCACGCCATTTTAGATTCTTTTTCACTCAAACTTTTAATTAAAGTTTTTACATTAGGAAAATTATCCATTGAAAAATAAGAGCCAATATGATCTAAACTTATAGGATCTGTAATACCGTTTAAAAAATTAAAAGTTCCATAAACATATTGATTTAAGTTTACTTCCAAATTTCTAAACATTGTTAAAGAATCTAAAATATCCTTCTTAAATATAGAGTAACATCTTTTCATTTCAGATACAAGTAAAGGAACGGCGGATCCGTGGAATTGTTTTATATAAAGAAAATCATTTTTTCTTTTGAATTCTTTGTTTAGTGTTAAATAAAGTCTTGCGCAAAGTTTTGTAAAAGGGCTTGTTGTATTTAATCTTTTTTTATACGCATAAAAAAGTCTTCTCCCGTTTTGAGAAAAGAAATCTCTTTTTTTAGCTGGATTTAAAAAAATTAAATCATCATTTCCATAAATTATATGTTCAGGCAAACCGGGTACATCATGTAAAAAAGCTTCAATTGTATTTGAGTTAAAAGTGGGCAAATATTCTTTAGGAATGAATTGATCATGTGTAATTATTTTCAAATGAGAATATTCTTTTCTAACAAATTCGGGTATTTGGCTTTCTGATTGAACTAAAATAAAAATATCATCAATCCAAGGCGCATATAATTCAATACTTCGAAAAATATATTTCAAAAGTGAAAAATCACGAAAACGGCAATTATCTTTATAGTCTTCCCCTTTTGCATATTTATATTTTTTCTGCCAATCCGGATCAGCAGGGTTTAAAAAAGGGAAGACATAACTTACATTGAAATCCATAATTTTTTAATTAGTTTTTGGATCAATTGTAAAAGGCCGTTTTGTAAGTTTCATATAGCAATCATGACAAAGGCATTTATAGTTATCTCCTGTATCAATTGAAATAGAATCTTTAGAATCCCAATTTTTTACAAAATAACTATAATTTGCAGGTTTACTGCACTCCATACAAATTGCATCTGTTTTTTGAATTTCATCCATAAAAGGGATTATATTCTTTGCAGCTGGAAATAATTCACATGACCACGAAGAAATCAAACCCGCAAAAGTAATTGGAATCTCTTTTAATTCAGAGGATTGATATTTATAAAAGAAATCCCTCTCAAAAGGAATCATAAAAAACTCATCAATAAAAATTGCAAATATTTTATGCCATCTAGAAACTTCAAAAGCTTTTGTGAAAATTTCTTCCGGTTTTTTTATTTTGAAGGAATGTACATAAGAGGAATTTTTCAACTCCTCCATTCTTGCAGCTAAAAAGTTACCATGGCTTCCGCCTC
>AUXO013365157.1_pt1 | contig 15193 bp, 19 predicted proteins | sample 768731 | NCBI WGS metagenome assembly AUXO01 (sample SAMN02715735, study PRJNA202380) | gut metagenome | biome: sheep rumen | host: Ovis aries | place: New Zealand: Palmerston North
CGACACCGGGGCGGGGTCAAATTTAATCAGGCTAAGTCAAAGCCTGTTTGCCGTGGCCATTAGGCGCATGGCAATATCGTTGAGTGCGGACTTCAGCCTTTCCCTGTCCACGTCGTTGAAGTCATCTTCCACTCCGTTGTTCATGCCACTGAACTTGTGGTATAGCCATGAACGGGATTTGCCGAAATAATTCTTGGCCAGATATGCCCAGTTAACTTCCTCATAAACATCTGCGAGAACCTGTCTTACAGTTGCTCTCTGCTGAATTGTTGCTACTTGTGCCATATTTCTTTCTTTTTGTGCCTCCCCCCGAAGGGGAGGCTGGTTATTTACTCTTGTTCCATTAACTCGTAGACCAAATCCATGATGTAGATTTCTAAATTTCTCTGCCCGTTCGGAAAGGCCTTTCTGTAATTCCTGATGGCTTGTATTAGCTCATCTTCTTTTTCTGTGTACTCCATATTGCTTATTTATTAAATTTGACACTGCAAAGATAATCATCTTTTGCGTATTATCCAAATTATTTGGCATAAAAATCACCAATTGGTGATATTTTTAACATTTAAAAGAAAAAAAATGGCCCTTGCATCACTGCAGAGGCCATCTCACTTCCTAAAAATAATAAAAACCTATTAACTACTATAAATTATAACGATTTCCTTAATTTGCCTACCATATACAATATGAATAGTATGAATAGCGAGAAAAGTATTAACAACGACTTTTCCTTGAATCGCTCCCACGTACTGGGAGGCTTCTCGACTTCCTTAGTGACAGTCACTGTGTCACGCTGGATAAAGCTGTCAATCCGTACCCTGTCGCGCCAGCGATCTTTATAGACAGTATGGTATCGGTCGACAAATACGATGCTGTCGCCTTGGTTCCTGACGGCTACGCTGTCATGGATGAATACGGAGTCGTGCTGCAGGAAGCTGTCCCGCTGATGGACGACCTTCTCATGATATTCCGGAACGGTGACATAGCGCGTCGACGTACATGCCGTCATGACGGCAAGCAGGAGGAAAAGGGGGAATAATAGTTTCTTCATACTATTTCTATATATATGTTTTCTTTTTCTTGCTTCAGCCGCTCATAAAGAGCTTTGAATGTAGCTGTTGAATTGCTGACCATGCCGACGCTATCGTTTTTTCCAACAAGGATGCAACCCTCTGTATCTTTGGCGGTATTGCCGATATGTATCAGGACGCCATCGTAAGCAGGAACGTTAATAAGTCTCGGCAGGAAGCCGTTGCAGAATGAGTAGGCGGACTTTTTAGCGAACCGTGGAGACTGTACGGCCAGTGTAACACGGTATTTCCCTTTGGGAATAGCTGTAGCGCCCTTTTTCTTCTTGGCCATATTCACACTCAGCGGCAGCTGCTGGTCGAGTCCGCGGTCGGTATCCTCGAGCGTGTCGCAGAACTTCTCTCCGTTGATATAGAGCCGTCCGATGGTATAACCCTCCTTGCGGGCGATGCGTCTAAGCGTCAGATTCATCATGTTTCACCTCCTCCTTTCTGATGTTTTTTAATTCTTCACGTATCTCTGTCTTGAACTGTGCTACCTGATTGACAAAGTAGGCAGCGACTCCGAAGATGGCCAGTCCACCGCTGATGGCGATTCCAACATAGGTATTGACACCCTCACCTACTCTTTCTATTCGGAGAAACGATGTAAACACCAGTACGATGGCCGAAGCTATCAATGCGCAAGCAGAGATATACTGTATCCAATCCTTTGTATTTTGTTTCATATTGCAATGAATTTTCACTGCAAAGATATTATTATAATATCACACATGAAAATACACAGAAAGAGGAGCCGTTTGGCCCCTCTCCTATTCACTTTCGATACCCGCCCAGCGTTTAGCGATAAGCACTGCGTTTTCACACCAGGCGTTATAATCGTCAAACTCCTTGGTGTTCTGCTCATAGTCGCCGTTGGCTGCATGGCGGTGAATGGCCAGTTCCTGGCTTTGTGAGTATCGGGACCGGATGATAGCATTAGCCAGGTCACCGTACGTCTCGTTCTCCGGACATTCCATTATGGTACCGCCATCTGTTTCCGTACCAGTATATCCATAAGCTGTTGGCCATGGTTCTGGTTGCTGGTCATCTTCATCATGCCCAGAAGGAGTATCTGGAGTATAGTTCTCCACTACTGTCTCATCGAGGTATCCGATGATGTGTGCTGCATCGTATCTGAGATACGTGCGAGGCTGCTGATAATAACATGTTTTACTCATACTATGTAAATTTAACAAATGTTTGTCCATTTTTTCCCTGAAACTGCTGAACGACAGTAGGGCATGGAAGATCTTCTATAGTGAAGTCGTTGAGGGCCTGGTCTATGAGAATCTTTGAGCCGGTAAAGCTGTAGAACTCAGCATCCTCATCTGTAGGACTGCCGTTCTCATCCTTCTTCTTCTCAAAGACATATTTCTCTTCCTCATCAGTACCGAAGGTCTTCAGGATTTTCTTGAATCTGATGGCCAGTGCCTTGTTGGGTTTACTTTTCTCAACCAGGTGTTCCGTTCCATCAGAGTCCTCCACCTGAACATGTATTTTATCTTTGTCGATTTTCGAATCCATCACCTTGTAGTCGATGAGAAGGATTTTGATCTGGCTTTTACCCCCGTCAAATTTATTGACAATCGTTGAAAACTTGACTTTTTGGGAGCCGCTCATTCCTGAGAAGGGAGGACGGACGCGGCGGTTCTTGATGATTTTACCAAGTGATTTTTCCATACCTAATGTCTTAAATAAATGTATACTATTTGCGTGTTTAACGTATCCAAAGCGAGATGCTAGCTTTACTCTGATTTGTTCTTCTGAAAGACCTTTCTTCCTGAGTTTGTGAACTCTCCTGGCAAGTTCCTGCTTATTGCGTTTGGATGACCACACGCAGGAGTGGTAGAATACATATCCTACCAGTCTGATGCCCATCCAAGTAGGACGGACGTTGTAATCGCTGTTAATGACACAGTGCCAGTCTCGAGTCAGATGCATGATGGCCAGTTCTTTGGCAATATGAAGCACCGTCTTATCAGCATGGCGTATCAGAATATTGTCCACAAAGCGGAAATAGAACGGCAGGCCCTCATCGACGTATCTCTGAAACTTACGTGACAGGTATGTCGGTCCACGGCAGAGGTCTTTGTAGTCCTCCGGTGTCGATGCGGTGACGATACGTCCTTCGATATACCGACGAGTCCAGTATGCAAGTTTCTCAGGATTGTCTCCGATATCAAAGAAACGCATGGCCAAGCGGTCGAAGTCGGCAAGATATAGCTGCCCGAAGATCTGTGCCACCTTAATGCCCAAAGGGATACCGCAAGGATAGCTGTCAACGACCTTCATCAGGAAGCGGTAAAACTTTCCTGGTTTGACGACCTTCTGGATGACATCCTTCAGAATGGCATGATCCATCAGAGGGAAGTAGTGGTGAGCGTCCATGGGGACGTAGTACATCATGTCTTCCTGCGGATATCTATACAGCTCATTCCTCAGGAACCTAAAGAGTGCATGAGTGCCGAGCCCCGGCTTAACAGCTGGAGCCCTCCATGAAGAATAGTCATATAGCGACTTTTCGTAAGGGAACATCTCTGCACTCTCCAGTACATGATCTTCGATGGGGGCTAAGGCAAGCGTTCTCTGCTTCCGTTCAAAGATGACTCTTTCTTTGTAGCCACCAGGAATCCACGTCTCATGGATAATCATGCCGACAATCTCCTCCAGCTTTTCCTGTAGGTGATCATCGAATTCCTTTACGTAGTCACGGGAATGTTTCTGGTCGGAGTATTTCTCGTACGCTTTGTATGCGTTTTCCATTGACTCATTCTCCGACCTGTCGCGTATCCTACGCATAAGCTCGGGTCTTGTGTATTAAGAATAAGGGGTCTAAGAATGGGTCTTGGCGGGGTCTGATGTGCTTGGTGGAAGTCTGCAAAAGCCTTCCGGCAGGTATGCCGCTCGTCCTGATGGGCTACGAGGCTCGCTGTCATTTTCGATATATTCGACCAATGGGTCCGGCTCACCTTCTTACGTCTTTATTAGGTTTTGTTGAGGAACGCGCCCCGGTTCGCATTGGTATCACCGACCGCATTGTTACCATTGAGGTACAACGAGCCCGCATTGTCAGCATTGTTAGCATTGCCCAACAATTTGGCACCACGCAAACCGCGCTTGAAAGTTCTACCGGCTTTCATCAAAAAGCGCCACAAAGGTACACATTTATTTTTTTTCAACAAGTCAAAGAGCACTTTTTAATAGTTATTTTAATAATTATTATAAGAATTTGCGGACAAGAGATGCCCTTCCGGGCGGGGGCGCTGTCGCGCCGGTGTACTTTGCGCTCCGCGCTTACTGCGCCCCCGTTGCCCTCTTAGTCCTCCACGCACCAGAAGGGTTCCGTCGTGAACTCCTCTGCCCATTCGCAGAGGAACGCGCCCCGGTACGCATTGGTACCACCGACCGCATCGCTACCACTGAGGTACAACGAGCCCGCATTGTCAGCATAGTAAGCATTGCCCAACAAGTTGGCACCACGCAAACCGCTTGTAGCGGCAGGACTATAGTAGCCGTCACAGAAGTAAGTAGAAGGACTACCTCCCAATTCTGCCGGACAGAAAGACAGGTTCTTCATTGTATATCGCTTCGGATATTGCCACCCTGCAGAAGCTACTGCAGGTGTGGTAGCAATCTTCTTTAGGCCTGCCACGCTGTTTAAGTTCATAATTGACCCATCGATGTTGTTGCTTATGAACAAAGACTGCGATTTGTCTGCGTTACACTGCAGCAGCAGATTCTCTGACATAGCTGTCAAGTAATGATAGTCATTCTTCAGCCCGTAGAACGATGGAATATTGTTGATGGTGAGCTGCGCACCGTTGTCATTGATGGTGGTGCTGAAGATACCAGTCAGGTCTCCCAGCTCCACACCAGCACTCAATGGGATGTATGGGTAGTATCCCCAGGTAGTTGTCCAGTCGGCAGGCATATCTGCACCCATGCCAGTACCTCCTTGACGTAAGCCGTTGGCATCGGGTGTTGCATTGAAGGCGGCCTGAATGTTCCGGTTACCGAAGATAACACGTTTCAATGCACCTGTTATATAGTGCATGACACGCTCGTTAGCGAACCACAGTGTACCGTTCTTACGAGCTGCCGTGCGGAATGCGGTGATATCTATATTCGTTGCCGGCATGCCGAGCTGAGAGTTCCATGCTCCATCCTTTGCAGCATCGTTGTTTCCGCCACGGAACTGCGTGGAGTTGTTGACGACACTCATCAATATGCCATTCGTGCGATCCATAGCAGCAAATCCTCCACACGAACGACTGCCGACAGGAATATAATAGTTCCAGAATCCACGGCGAGGTCCACCCAGTGAGAACGTCTCGTAGTCGTAATTGTCGTCTTCATACACTTGATAATACATGGGTACGTTCCATCCCCACTGGTAGTGTCCTGCACCGCCTGTCAAGTCGGCGGCAGCGCCATTCTCCAGCAGGGTATGATTATTCGCCTTCAGCTTAGTGCGTTCGTGAGCATTTGTCACCAGGTATCCTCCAAGTCCTAGTTCATGTGCTAATGCCTGACCCAGGTCGAAGTCACCGATAGGGATACCTACTGGTGACGAATTACCCTTTGGCCACTTGTGCCCGAACCAAGGGATATTGCCTGCTATTGTTGAAGCAGCTACTAAGCCAACCTTGCCGGCATGGGTGTCGTAACCGAGAACGTAAGTATTCGCACCTACGTTCAGGTTCTCGAGATTTTTAAATAATTTCTTGTCCATAACTTATTGCTTTAACTATGATAATAATTCGTCCCACGTTTTTTGTTTGTAAATCCTTTCATGTAAAACATCTATCATTGCGATGCCGCCTTTGTGTATAACAATAGTTGGTACGTTTGTTCCAGTTTCTGTGTTACACAACTTTATCAAGGCAGTTCTTTCAGTATCAGGGTCTGTATGGAGTATTTTACCTCTTGACTCAATATCAAAAAAGGTTGTACCTGAAGTTCCTGTACCTATTGTCATTCTTACGTTGGTAGATGCTCCTGTACCTTCGCATTCTATTCTGAATATGTCAGCATTTAGATATCCAAATTCCAAAAAAGCCGCGCCGAGATATGTAGAACGTCCATTGCTACCTTTTGCCTTAAACACTCCATTTACTTCGGCAACATTTTGGTACGACCATCCCCGTTTTAAATTCACAGAATAATTCGGCACGAAGTTGATGACACCAGCCTTATTTTCGTTGGGGCTAGTCGAGTCAAACTTCGTGTAGGCGTTATCGTAGTCGTATCTGACGCCAGATATATCAACATATGCAGAGTCAGAATCGATGCTGGTAGCATTGCCAGACGCATCATACAGTACGCCGTATTGTGAAATCATCCACCCTTCTGTGATTATAGCACCGCCAAAGAAGGCGAATTCGCTAAAGATAACTTCTGTGATGACATACTTGAAGTCTGATGTCATCAGCTCCCACACACCAGATGCTTCTGCAGTTCTTGGAGCCACTAAGTTTCCATCCTTCAGGTTGGTATTGGCCACCAGCATATAGTAGTATTTGCGAGTGATATCGTTTTCTGTCACCACCAACCTCACATACGGTGCCTGAGAGGCATTCCTTGTATAAGTCTTCGTACTGTCGAAGTCCTTATCAAAATAGTAGAACGTCGGATCTCCTTTCGGTCCCTGGGGGCCTGTCGGTCCATCTTTAACTATAGGTATTTCTCCCATTTCATAGACCACCGTCGTTTCGTTGTTGATAATATACACAATACGGAAGGCCACTCCACTTGAGATGACCGTTAAGCTGTTAAACCTCATGCCATAGACGACTCTCATACGGCCACCAACCCTCAGGTTAAAAAAGTAGCAATTCGACCAGTCTCCACTGCTGTCCACCATATATTGTACTTGAAATATTCCGCCACTTTCGTCAAGCGTTCCAGCGTTACAACTCGATCTCACTCCGCCTACAGTCTTGAAAGCAGCGGTAAGAATATATGGCGTGACTAAAGAATCGTTCTCATCGAGGTGAATGGCGATGTTGCTGAGAATTATTTCGTAGTTCACAGCTGCAGCACCATTCTCAGGAGCAGGTATCAGTGATTTCGTCTTTGACAATTTCATAGTTTATGCTCTCAATGCGTTGATACGTACCGCCACACCGTTATACTCTTTCAGCGTGGCAAATGAAATTCCCACTGCAGGGTTCAGACCATCGACCGTTGCCCCTGTGTCCTGACGAACTACAGTATAGGCAAACGACCATCCTTCACTGGCGGTGACATCTTCATCCTCTTCCCCCATTCCGTAGTGACGCTTATATACCTTGGGGTTGAATACGGCAGTTTCTCCAGCTTTCACAGTATCTCCGGCTACAGAGCAGCCATCGACGATATAATACGGATCGTGCTCGTCCGTAGGTTCCATGGTCTTATAGTACGTCTTGTTATTGAATACAGCCTTGGCTCTGAACAGTTCCTGACCATCCACAGCTCCAGGATATAGTTTCAGTGTCTTGCCGACCGTTGTTCCTCCGCTGCTATAGTTGGAGATTTGAGTCATGCCGTCAATATGTGTGACCGGCTCCCATCCGTTTGTTCCGAAATGTTCGAAAGTAATTACAGCGTCAGCGATGGGCGTTCCCGTTGACATCAGCTGCAGGAATGCAGAGTATTCCACGTAGTCATTGCCATCCGACAGCACCTCGTCTCCCGTTGTTCCGTCTGCACCGACAGCAGACACCAGCAACTGATAGGCGTTGCCGACTACGGCCTGTACGGGAATGACCTGTTCGCAGGTAAACACCTTACCGCCATAGTTTCCGACAAAATAGATATAAATATCGCTGGCAATCCTGTTAGATGGGCTCACCAGGTTGTCGATGATGGCCAATGCCGGGAACGTCTTTCCGTTCTGGGTGACTGTTGTCACCTCAAAGAAACTCTCGAATGCTTCCTTGACCTCCCCATGACTGTCAAGAATGCCGGCATTGTCTGTGATGCTGTTCAGGTACCACTGATAGCCTGCCGAAGGTACGACCACCGCGCCAGCCCTTCCGCTATATGCCTGAGGGAATAGCGTGGCAGGATGCTGTGACAGGTCGGTGTTTGTCACCGTCCAGTTCTCAGCGTTATAGAACTGCTGCAGGCCATGTCCTGGAGCTATCTGCACACCCATTCTCGGTGTAATGGTGTCTCCGTCCTCGTAGGCGAAGAGACTCTTAATCTTAGATATGTTATTCATCGCTTCAATGATTTTACAAATTCCTTAGCTTCCGTTTCACTCACCGGCAGTGCCCTTTCCATGAAGTCATCCGTTGCACAAAGGAAATCGCCTCCATGCACCAGATATCCGTCTTTCTCATTGCCCTGCCTGTACTCTGTTACGCCGATACGCTTGGCGTCCTCGGCTGTAATAATATAATATTGTATCTTGCTCATACTTCTCTTGATTTAGTGGGGAACTGTGCGAACAGAGGAGTGCCATTATCCAGACATAATATATTTCCGTCATCGTCGGCCAGCGGCATAAATGCGGAAAGTTCACGTAGCAAGATTCCGCATTTCGGCTCTCCGGTCTTCAGGTCATTCCTGACGATAATTGCTTCTTCTCCATAGCCCACACTTCGGAAATCTTCGTTTCCTGCGGCAAAGAACAGCTCCATATCAAAGTATTTCAGAGGATTGCTGATATTACCTTTGGCATTAGCCACCCATGCGTTCAGGACGATGGTGTTCGTTCCGTTAGTGACATATTTCCCTCTCAGGAAATCCACCTCGTAATCGAACTGGCCATACCAGCGGCGCAAGCGAGTAGTAAAATACTGCATGGTATGCTGGTTACCGTAGGCATAGGCCTTGCAGCGGAGAACGACTTTCTGAATATAATTCTGGTCAACGACTATCTGCTTTGTCTGTTCACCACTGACAAGCCACGGACAGTCAGTAAAGTCCTCACTAAACGTCTGTGTCTGTTCGTCCCACCACTGCCACTGATAGACGGCGTTGTTGTCGGCAATATCGTCAGGGCCATTCTTCAGCTGGACGGGAATGCCGAACTGTCCCCATTTCTTCCATGGCATCAGACGCACGTTATGCTTCCATCGTCCTGTTTCTAATGTAACGTTCAGATCCGTCTGTGCTTCCGTGGACATGTCGCGTTCCCATTCCACGTGGTGGGTCTCGCTGCGGCGTGTATCCAGATAGTCGCCAGAGAACTTGACGTGCAGCACCGCACTGATGCCCACATTGTAATAGACTGTCAGTCGTTTAGTGGCTGCATCTATCGTGTAGTTCACATCATCGCCGTTGGTTGCCGGCAACAGACTGTCATTGTTTCCTTCTCTCAGTGTCAGTACCCAGCTGGCATTGTTCAGCTGTGAAGCGTAGTCTCCTGTCGGTATTGTCCCGTCCGGATCACTCACCATCAGCTGGGGCTGAAGAATCAAGGGGGTGAGTTCCCTGTTAGGAATGAAGCTATGCGACGGGGCATCATATTTCTGCAGCAGGCTACCGCCTAACGGCAGTACCTGGAATACCATGCTTAGTGCAGAATGCACCCGACGTCCTTTGTTTTGTCTTATTCTCATATCACATTATTATTGAATAGTCAACCGATATCGTTTTGTCCACCTCAGGTAAGGAGATGGTACACTTGAACCCTACGACAGAACCGCCAGTAATATTCCCAGGGAAGTCCACGTCTGAGTCTATGGCAAGCTGAAGGCCTTCCGTTCCTGCAGCATGACGGATATTCCATGAGGTATCGCCGGCAGCATCATTGCTGAAGCGTTCCCACTGGATATGCAGAAGTCCTATCTCCTGCTCCGTCAGTTTCATCTCGGCATTATATACCTCTGCTACCAGTGTTGTCTGCCAATGCGCTCCTGCGGGGAATCCGTCTCCAGCTGTAGATATAATCTCCATGGACATGTTGTCACCACCTATCAGGCAAACCCAGTCCGCATTATTGTAGCGTGGTTCCCTGCCGACAGTAGGCTGAGCAACGGCGGCCTGCCACAAGCAACCGCCCCACCATACCCTGTCCACGTAGTAGCCCTTGGCTGTACTGTCATACCCTCTGATATACTGCGTCAGACTGTTCCACGTCCCAAGGTCTCGTGCCTGGTACTGTGGATTGCCCAGATAGTCCAGCTTAATAATATCCTGCACTATAAGACCTCTGGCAAAGAGATAAGGCTGTCTGGCATTGATGGGAAGGTTATGGAGAATATCCAGCGTAGGAGGAACGCCGAAGAATGCCGAGTAATTACCATCTGTCAGGATGGGCTGCGTGACACCCTGCAGGAACAGGAACCGCCCGTCTTCCGACGAGATGAACCACACCTGCTGCCGGTCTTCGTCCACCTGGTTTCCCCAACGTATCATACGAGCAGCTGCCACGGGCGGGTAGTTGACCCCTCCGGGAACATCCTCGTTGTCATACATTGTTACCGTTATGGTATTGCTGTCTGTATCTACAGCGTCCACACGCATCCATGAGGTGCGATAAGTTCTGGCGGTATCCAGATTGTTGACGGAGCATTTCAGTACGTCGTAGGCATGAAAGGTGACGCGGTCGTTGTCATGCAGCTTACGCATCAGCAGCTGGTACTGGCCGTTGCCTATATACTGGACAGCGTCGATGATGCCTCTGTCCGTAAAGTACGTATCCCCCTCGAATACGTTCTGGTGGTTGAACACCAGCTCATTGAAGATAGCGCTGCCTTCTACCACCATCCTGCGGCAGACGATAGAGCCGTCCGGGTTCAGGCGGATCTGACCAGCCTCGCCGATGACCGCACCGGCAAGCAGTCTCAGCAGGTGCGATGTGCTGTCTTCCTGGTCTTTCCTCAGGAATGGATTGTCGCTGTCCAGCAGGTAGTTTAGCAACATGAGGAATGCGGTACCGACACGGGTCGCCGTGTTAGCATGAGTCCTATGCTCATCGCGGATGCCTTCCATCCATTGCCGTATGTATTCCGTGCTAAACTCCATCGTCTTCTTTTTTATGCAAAGATAGTAATCATTCCTTTTAACTGAAAATACTACATTCTTGATAAGGTGGGGGTGACAACGGTACCGTTCGATCCTGCCACCTGGACGTTGCTGAACATAGCACTGACGACATTGGAGAGCGTACCCATATAGGCCTCGCCATACAGCTGCACTTCCACCTGTGTCAGCACGTCGATGCTTGAGAGGTAGCGAGGTGTAAACCAGTCGCGGCGCTTGCGTGTCTTGCCGGATGTCTTTTTTCCTTCCTTGATACTGCTCCTCAGACGGGGCTTGTTCAGACCGTGTTCCTTGCGGTATTTCTTATCCAGGAACTGCAGGCCGTTCTCGTCATCCTTGCCGCTATTGCCTCTCCTGTAGCCACGGCCTACGCCCTTAGCCTGGTAGATGCCGTACATCATGAACTCATGAGCGATAGTAATCTGCCCTGCCATATCTGCCACGTTGGAGCTAAAATTCTTATAGAGCGCCTGCGTGTCAACGATGCCCAGCCGAAGGATATTCTCCCTCCAGATGGTCACCATCATCTCCGTCCACGCCTGTTCCCACTTTCTGACGTCCTCTTCAGTGACAGGCCGTTTTATTTCACGTCCACTGCTCATCGTCGTATGTCAGGTCAACAGGTTCTGATACGTATAAGGTAAAGAACAGCCCGGTCATACCGCTCAGGTAGTAGCGGCCTATCTCCTGATTGGGGATGGAATGGGTGTCGAAGTACATCATCTTCTCCTCATAGCTGTACTTATCCACGATGATCCTGGACACGAACTGCAGGAACAGTGTGCGGCACAGCTCCAGCTGCTGCTGCCGGTCCTCCATATTCTCGTACTCGTATGAAGAGAGGATGAATACCGTGTATGCCCTGCGCTTCGAGAATCCGTAGGCACCGTCAGCCGATGACAGGTTGCCTGTGTTGGTGTCTGTGATGGCCACGAACCTGTCGTGGTCACGGTACTCCTCCAGCAGTCCCTCGAGGTTGTCCGAGTTGCTGATTGTCACGGGGAAGAAGCCATTCTCCACGGCCAGCTTGTTATGCTCAGCCATATCACGGAAATAGCCTATCGCATCAAACATGTTTCTTTCCATAGCTCTTTTTCAGTTCTTCAGACTCACGGGCCAGCGCATCCAGCTCACAGAGCGCATCCCATGTCGTCACGTTCAATATCTTTTCATTCTTGCTCACGTCACCCTTAGTCAGCAGGCGTATCTGAGCAGCCACCATTTCGTACTGGCTCATCGTTGCCGACTGTCCTGTACCCTTGGGCTTCAGGAAGTGCGGGAACTGTGTGGCGAAGCGTTTCTTGACGGCGGTAAACCACAGCAATACCGAAAGAGGCAGATAGCCGCCGAAGGGAAAGCTTTCGTTGTCCGGCACATCGTAGAGCAGTCTGCCCATCAGCTCGAGGTATTGACCATCCTTGGTGTCCAGATATGCCTGGTAATAGTTTTCCACCTTCAGATAGTTGCCGAATGCAAATCCCTGCAGCAGGAAATCCGTTGCCTCGAACTTTCCTATCTTCTCGATCCTCACTGCCATATCCTCCGGATGCGACATCCACTCCAGACTCTTCAGCAAGTCCGGCACGATGCTGTGTGCCATCAGGAACGTGTCGCCATTCTCCAGTACGCACAGTGTGCCGTCGGCAGTATTACGTTCTACCCTGAACTTGCCGAAGTACTGCAGGGCCATCAGCGATGCCTTCTCGAGTCCGGCAGGAACCTCACCGAAGACAAAGAGCAGGTTCAGGACGTGACGCAGCTGCTGCTGTGTCAGCTCTTCCCACCCTGTCGGTACTGTCAGATTTACCCTCTTACATAAAGAAGAAGGTAGGATCTTCTCGCTTGTTCTGGTATCTTTCCGCATGTTTGCCCTTATAGACTTCCGATGATACATAGGTAGGATATCTCGATGAGTATGTCTCCAGATGCTGCATGATATCATCCAGCTGCTTCTGTGACGGACGCTTATCCTGTTCGTAGCCGCTGATGAACGACCCCGTAAAGCGGTTGCACTTTGACACGATGATTGCATCGTCACCGGTCAGACTGTTCGAACGCATCTTCTCCAGCAGCTCTTCCATATATTCGTCCGACATCACCTTGCGCAGGAAACCGTCAGCTATCACCGCCAGGCCCTTGGCGCGTTGCCAGTTCTCTGCTGTCAACGGAATCCAGCAGCATTCCTTCATCATCTCCACACTCCAGAAGAGCGTATTGATGCAACCATGCGCTGCCGGCGTGTCTTTCCATCCACTGATGCCTGTCAGCTGCCGTATGACATCGTCCGTGCATTGGGCGATGGCCAGCCTGGTTTCCTCCAGGAGTGCATCGACGCGCACCTTGCTGGCCGGTGCCGTGGTGTTGGTGCTGACGATGCCGAAGCCCGTAGCCGTCAGTACCAGGTCCAGCGACCGGATGACTTGTGCAAAGGCTCGCAGGCATACCAGTCTGATGACATCCTCCTTCAGCTGTGTATCCTGCTCTGCAGTCTCCAGTACTGCAGAACCTATCACATGCTTGATGACCTGTGAGTAGCTGATGCGGAACTGCTCCTGCAGACGGGTATAAACGCTGTCGTTACGTTCCGGCATCTTGGCGGAGGGCACGTACTTCTCGAAGACCTCCTTAGTTATTACCGTTTGAATTTCCATCTTCCGTATTGTTTTGGTTATTCAGATTTGTTTCCTTGGCATCAGTATTTTTATCAAGCGTGGTAAGCATAATCAAGGGTACCACCGGCACGACCTTCTCTTCCCACCTGTTGAAGAAGATGACCACGTTGTGTACTGTCAGCATGATGTCGTGCGGCAGCGTCTCCAGTGTCTGCTTCATGGTAAAGAGCTCGCGTTTATCGCTGCCGGAGTTGTTCATCTGCGACTTGCCGGGCGTAGCACCCGCCAGGTTAGGATGCACATTATCGTCATAGCACAGCACGTTCGAAGCCTCGGCCACGTCGTCGTTGTACTCGTTGCCAGCCTTGGAGGTGTCCACAACGTTTATCTTGATGTAGTGCTTCTCCTTGCCGTCCATCAGCGCCTCGAACTCACTCCAGATCATCTTGTCGCTGTTCTCGGATCCGGACAGGTATTGCTTAATCTTTTCGATGAACTGCGTCTTCATTTTTTCAAATTCCGGAGTACCGAACGAGATACCCTTCGAGCGGGCACGCTCCTCCCAGAACTGGGTGTTGATCTCTACGTGGTACCGGATGTTCTGCCCGTTCTTGATCTTGGCTTTCTTGGCCGCCGTCAGCAGGCCGTAGATATCGTACCATCCGTCACGGAATACGGCAGAGTAAGGAGGTATCGGGTAGTACTGACAGCCCACCATCGGCATCTTACAGACGATGGCAAACTTGGTCTCCACCTTCTTGCTTATGGGGAATATACCCCAATCGTCTTTCTTCCCGCAGCGGGCCATCAGATCACCGAAGGGATCGTCCTCGTCCAACAGGGGAATTACCTCGATGTTGTCAGGATTGTTGTTGCCTTTCCAGTCGGCATACAGGACGTGCTCGATGCGCCCGTCCTTGTTGGCTTTGGTGAAGCGGCAGTGGCAGGCATCCTTGTGCACCACCTTCAGGATCTTCGTGCGGTTGTTGTTCAGGATGATGACTGCCACCGAGAAGAAGTAGTACTTAATGTCTACTATCTGCTCGGCAAAGAACTTCTTCAGGCTGTTGCGCATGAGCCACAGCCGGATCTCTGCGTCGGTGGTCGGCTTGGGCTGCTTGTCGCCCATGGTGGCTATGTCCATATACTCCAGTCCACGGCCATAGCTAGTCAGCGTGTTGAAGAACTTGTTCTGGCTCATGACGGAGTTTTTCTCCACCAGATCCTTCACCTGGTAGGGCAGTTGGTTGTCCTCTCCCCACTTGATGATGGTATAGTCCTTTTCTCCTACTCTCACACTCATCTCGTCGTACTTCTCGGGCGAGGAGTACACGTTACCGCTGGTCACCGCATTCGTCAGACTGTACGCCTGAGGAAGGGAAAATTCGAAATTGTCTATCGGGTTCATATATATACAGGATGTCCGTTAACACTCATAATCAGGACGTCACGCACTTTGCGTATCTGTCCGTTAGCAGGGTTCTTGAAGTCGTGGGAGCCCTTTTCCCACCATCCGCTGATGCACAGCCAGCCGTC
>AUXO013805850.1_pt1 | contig 15193 bp, 14 predicted proteins | sample 768731 | NCBI WGS metagenome assembly AUXO01 (sample SAMN02715735, study PRJNA202380) | gut metagenome | biome: sheep rumen | host: Ovis aries | place: New Zealand: Palmerston North
GCTGCAAGAGCTTGTGGATATAATGTTCCATCACTATGTAGCTGGATGGATGGACGTTGCTCACTTGCAAGCTGTAGAGTATGTCTTGTTGCTGTAAAAGGCGAAAGAAGACTAGTTCCAGCTTGTGCATATCCAGTAAGAGAGGGTTTAGAGATTTCTATTACTGATCAAACTGCTGTAGAAGCAAGAAGAACATCAGTAGAATTAATCTTATCTAACCACTCTATGAATTGCCAATCATGCTCTAAGAATGGTCATTGTGAATTATTAGAGGTTTCTAAAATTGTTGGTGCAAGAGAAGATGTATATGTGGGTGCAAAAACACCTACTACATATGATGATTTAGCTCCAGCTTTAATTAGAGATACTTCTAAATGTATATTATGTGGTAGATGTATTGAAACTTGTAAGCAAGTTCAAGGCATCGGTATTTTAGGCTTCGAGGGCCGTGGTTTTAACACTATTGTAGCACCTGCTGAAAATAGAAGCTTCAGCCAGGTTCCATGTATTCAATGTGGACAATGTGTTAATGTATGTCCTACAGGAGCTTTAATGGAAAATTCTGAAATCGAAAAGCTTGATAAGGCTTTTGCGGATGGTAAGATTGTTATCGTTCAAACTGCACCTGCAGTTAGAGCTGCAATCGCTGAAGAATTCGGTGAAAAAATTGGTACATCTGGTACTGGTAAGATGGTAGCTGCTCTACATAGATTAGGATTCTATAGAGTATTTGATACTAACTTTGCTGCTGACTTAACAATTATGGAAGAAGCTAATGAGTGGATTCATAGATTATCTACTAAGGCTTTATCTCCTATGATTACATCATGCTCACCAGGATGGATCAATTATATTGAATATTATTATCCTGAGCTTTTAGGTCATCTTTCAAGCTGCAAGTCACCTCATGAAATGATGGGTGCAATTATTAAATCATATTATGCAGAAAAGCATAACTTAGATAGATCACAAATTTGTGTTGTATCTATTATGCCTTGTGTTGCTAAAAAGTATGAAAGTAAGAGACCTGCAAACGCTGTTGATGGTATAGCTGATGTTGATGTTGTTTTAACAACTAGAGAATTAGCTAAGCTAATCAGAAGAGCTGGTATTACTTGGAAGAAGCTACCTGATGAACAATTCGATAATGATTTATTAGGCGAATATTCAGGTGCTGGTGTAATATTTGGTGTTACTGGTGGCGTTATGGAAGCTGCAGTTAGAACAGCATATAACATTTTAACTGGTGGCGAATTAGAGCCAGTTGAATTTGAACCAGTAAGAGGCTTTAAGGGAATTAAGGAAGCATCTTTAACAATTAATGGTGCAACTTATAATATCGCAGTAGCTTCAGGTATGAAGAATGCTAAGGTATTACTAGAAGATATTAAAGCTGGTAAATCAAAATATCAATTTATCGAAATTATGGGCTGCCCAGGAGGCTGTATCAACGGTGGTGGACAACCTGCAGTTAAGGAATTGTTCCTACCTAACGAGGATGACGATATTTTACAAACTTATATGCAAAAGCGTGCTAATGTTTTATATGAAGAGGATAAGTCAAGAGAGGTTAGACGTTCTCACTTAAATAAGGATATTCAATTCTTATATAAGAATTATTTAAAAGAACCAGGATCATCAATTGCTCATCACCTACTTCATACAACATATAATAGTGAAAGAGAAAAATATCCTGAATTAGATAAGTAAAAATTGGGTGCATTTTAATATGCACCTTTTTTGCCCAAAAGATATATTTGGAGGTAATAATATGACAAGAATTATAGTATTAGAAGAAACATCGTTGGGGAAGAAGGTTTTAGAACATTACAAAGAGGATGATATAATCCCATATGTATTTTCTAGATTTTCTGATGGGGAAATGTGCATCGAGCTAGGAAGACCTGTAAGAGGTGATGATGTTATCATTGTCGCATCTTTATGTGAGCCAGTAAATGATAATTTAGTTAAGGTTATCATCTGTGCTGATGCCTTAAAGAGAGCTTCAGCAAAGTCAATTACTTTAGTTGCTCCATATCTTGGCTATTCACGTCAGGATAGAAGAGCTAAATCTTGGCAGCCAATTACTGCAAGATTAATTGCTGATGTATTACAAATTTCAGGCATTAATAGAATTACTACATGTGACCTACACGCAAACCAAATTGAAGGCTTCTATTCTATTCCAATTGACAATATTCCTGTTCTTATGATTTTGGGAAATAGATGGAAAAAACAAATTCCAGCTAATATTGATTTAAACAATTTAGTAGTTGTATCACCAGACTCTGGTGGTGTTACACGTGCTAGATTATTTATGAACGAGGCTAAGATTCCTAATCTTGCTGTTATCGTTAAGTATAGAGATAGACCAAATGAGGTTGCCTCTATGCAGGTTATTGGTAATATTAAGGATAAGACAGCTTTAATTATCGATGATATGGTTGATACAGGTGGTACATTAATGAAGGCTGCGAAAGAATTAGTTAACTTAGGAGCTAAGGCTGTTTATGTATATTGTACTCACGGTGTATTATCTAAGGATGCCATCGAAAGATTAAGTGCTTGCGAGGACATTAAGAAATTAGTTGTTACCAATACAATTGATAAGTCGGATAAGCTTATCAATGACAAAATTGAATATGTTGATATTTCAGATATTATAATTGGAATCATTGAAACATTTAGAAATGGTTCATATATTTCAACTTTACTTTCTGACTTATTGAAATAAGCTAAGGTAGCTTCGGCTACCTTTTTTATTTAATTATTGAATTAAATATTGTATAATTGTAAAAGGAGGTATTTGATATGCTAAATGAAGTTCATAAGTTTCGAAAGCAACTTAAGCTTACTCAAGAAGATTTAGCGAAGCTTGTTGGAGTAACAAGACAAACTATTATTTCTATTGAGCAAGGTAAATATATTGCATCATTGCCTCTAGCACTTAGGATAGCCTCTATCTTTAAAGTACCTGTAGAGGATGTGTTTAAATTGGAGGAATCTGAATAATGGAAAATCAAGAACATTTATTAAAAATGACAAAAATTAAGCTTGTAATTATGAGCTTATCTACAATTTTACCTATTTTATTATTAGTAACATTCCAATTCTGGATTGAAGATTTACTACAGGAAGGTTCAGTAGTATATGATCTAATAGTATTTAGATATGGTATCTTTGTATTACTTGAAGGTTATATTGGATTAAAGATTGCTAAATACGCTAAGATTTTAACTAGTGTTGATTATGCATCTAGTGAAATAATTAGAAAAAATGATGAAAGAAATAAGTTTATTAAATTAAAGACTGAATCTTTTACTATTAAGATTTTAATCTATTTAATGGGTATTGCTTTAATTGTTACAGCTTTTATTAATAGATATGTTTTTTATACACTACTTGGTGTATTACTTGTTAATTTGGTTGTTTATTTTATAGTTAAGTTTTATTATTGTAAAAAATATTAGAAAGAGGTTTTTATGAGCCGAAGAACGAAAAGGATTATTAAGATTACAGGCTTTACAGTCGCATTAATTGTATATGTTTTAATTTCTTTTTACGTTGGAATGACAAAGGATTGTGTTACTGCGCGGGATGCTTGTATTCGTGACTTTTTTTATAACGCTCGTGGTGAAAAATACGGTTTTTGGTATTGGTTTTTTAGAATAATGACTGAATTTGGTGATTTTATAGCTATAGGTGTTATCTTAGTAATTATGGCTATAGTTACTAAGCTAGATTATAGATTTATAATTTGTCTTGTTGGATTATTATTAGCTATTGGAACTAATGTTATCGTTAAAAATATTTATTTAAGAGAACGTCCTATTGCTGAAATGAGATGGCAGGAGGAAATCACCTCATCATTCCCATCAGGCCATTCTACAGCGGCAGGCTTCTTATATACCTTTATTGCTTATATTTGTTATCATTTAAATATTAAAAGAGTAACTAAGCTATTAATTTTTATTGGTTGTTTAGGTCTAATATTTACAGTTATGATTTCAAGAATGGTTTTAGGTGTTCACTACTTTACTGACGTACTTGCTGGTTTAGCATCTGGAGTCATGATGTCATGTCTTGCGATGATTGTATATCATTGGTGTGAGAAAAATAATATATTAAAGGAAGGCTTAATATCTTATATTAAACACCACAAAAAAGAGGAAGATGAATGAGAAAAATTTATTTTATTATTTCTCTAATGTTAATAATAATTCTTTCTTCTTGTAATCAATTAAAAACATATAGTGGTAAACCAATATATGCGATGGATACTACTATAACTATTACACTATATAACGATGATAATGCTGATGAGCATTATAAATATATTAAGGGACTATATCAAAAATATTCTAGGCTTTTAGATAATTATAATCCTATAGCTAATGAAGAAAATATCTATTCATTAAATGAAAAAAGAAGTATTGCTGTTTCTCTTGATTTAAAAAATGTTATAGAAAAAGCTTTGGAGTTAAAGGAAGATACAAATGGCTATTTTAATCCACTTATTGGTAGCTTAACAGCTAAGTGGAAGGATGCCATTGAAAAAAAAGAAGTACTATCTTCTGATATCATAAGTCAAGAATTAGAAAAGATTAATACATCTAGTATTGAAATAGATGATAATTTAATAACTATTGTTGGTGATGCAAATATTGATTTAGGTGGCTTTGCCAAGGGCTATGTTACAAAACTAGCTATTGACTATTTGAATAAAGAAAATGTTAAAAGCTATTTAATTAATGCTGGAGAATCAACTGTAGCGTTTGGTACTAAGGGTGATATGAATTTTAAAATATCACTTGTTGGTCCATATAATAATAAGGAAATTAAATTATTAGAAATGACTAATAATTCTATTTCAACATCTAGTGGTAAATATCAAAATGCTTTAATTGATGGTGTTAGATATCATCATTTAATCAATCCATTTACTGGCTATCCTGCCAATAGCTTTGATAACGTAAATGTTATTATGGATAATTCTTTGGTAGGGGATGCCTATTCAACAGCTATATTTGCGATGGATTTAGAAAGTGCTAAAGAATTTATTAATGAAAAAAATATAAATGCTATTTTATATAAGGATGGAAAAATAGTATTTGAGAGGTAGTATGAAAAAAATTAGGAATGATATTATTTTAATTATTTCAATTTTAATAATAATTACTATTTTTTTTCTTGCTATTTTTTTAAATCAAAAAAGTGATAATTTAGTATGTCAAATATATAAAAATGACACATTAGTAAATGAAGTTAGATTAGATCATGAGGAACAAATAAAAATAGAAACTTCAGAAGGATATGTTTTAATAAATATAACTAGCGACTATGTAGAATTTTTAGAATCTACCTGTCCTGATCAAATTTGTGTACATCAGGGTAAAATTAATAGAAGTGGTCAAACTATAACCTGCTTACCAAATAAAATATATGTTAAGCTAGTTGGTAAAGGAGCTGATGTTGTCGTATGAGCGTAAAAAGATTAGCTATAGTATCAATGCTTTTAGCGGCAGCCATCGTCTTAAATTATTTAGAAAGCTTTATACCTATGTTTGTTCCTGGTGTTAGATTAGGACTAGCTAATGTTATTATTTTAATAATGCTTTATGAATTTAAATGGCATGAGGCTTTAGCCGTTGATGCTTTAAGGATACTTATTGTTTCATTAATTAGAGGATCATTTTTAACTCCAACCTTTTATATGTCACTTGCTGGAGGAATATTATCATATTTAGTTATGCTACTATTTTCTAAATTAAAATTTTTCTCACCAATTGGCGTTTCAGTTTTAGGAGCGATGGCTCACGCAGTAGGACAGATTATAGCCTGTATAATAATTATTTCACTTGATAGTGTTATATATTATTTACCTTTTATTGCGATATTAAGTGTACTAACAGGTATTTTATCTGGCGTAATAGTTCGATTATATTTAAAAAGAAGCATTACTAATAAATTTTTAGGGGTGGAATAGTGAAGAAAAAAATATTATATTTGATAGTATTTTTGTTATTATTTTTAGCTAGCTGTCAGGTTAAAAGCTTAGATCCTAAGCAAGATCCTTCCGCAACCTATTCAGCATTTAACTATAGCTATACTGATGATGACTATAAGTATGCTAAAGAGGTTATGACAGAAATAAAGGATGTAGTTGATAAGGGTAAGGATGCAGATAGACTTGAGACTTTAGGCAACTGGATGAATGAAGAGACATCTAGATTAGCTTATTTTCGCCAAATTGAAGATATTAATTATTATATGACAGGTAATAAGGATTATAGTGATAAGAGCGAGTTTTATCATTCTATAATTTTAGAAATAGATGAAACTCAACTAGATCTTTATGAGCCTTGTTCAAAAAATGATTTAAGAGATGCATTTTTTGGCGAGCTTAGTGATGAAGAGGTTCAAAGAAAAGTTGAATATGCTAAAAACGAAAAGAAGAAGCTTCCTTTATATAAGAAACAAAAAGAATTAAAAAATGAAGCGTTAGCTATTAATGATGCAGACCAAATGAAGCCGGTATTAATTGAGACTATTCAGGTTAATAAAGAAATTGCTGAACTATCAGGTTGTAAAAATTATTTAGAATATGCCTTTAGTAATGTATATGGTAGAGGCTACACTTTAAGTGATGCTAAAGATATAATAAGAAACATAAAGGATTATGTTTCCCCATGCTTTTATGATGTGATGGATGAATATATTAATTCATATCATAATATCACTAATAAGGATGAATCTGAAATTAATAAATTTGATTCAGTAAACTTTAGGGATTATCATAATTTAATTAATTCATATACTAGCTCTTTAGGTGGAGATATTAATAAGATTTATAATAATTTATTAAATAGTAAGTATTTATTTTTATCAACTGAAAATACAGCTATTCAAGCTGCTTGGACTGATTATAATTATCACGATAATACTCCAATGATGTTTATGGGTAATGGAGATTATTATAAATGTGTAAATACATTTATTCATGAATTTGGTCATTATTTAAATATGTATACTTGTAAAAGTGGGGGAGGAGATTTTGATGTTTGTGAGACCCAATCACAATCTAATGAGGCTCTTTTCCAAATTTATTTAAGAAATAATTATAAAAAAATCTCAGAAAATGGCTTAAAGGCATTAAATTATAAGTGGTTATTTAATAAGATGGATGATGTTATTTCTTGTGCTTTAGTATATACGTGTGAAGAAGCACTATATGGCGCGACTAATTTGACCGTAGATAGCGTTTATAAAGTTTGTGAAGATGCGATAAAAGCATATGGTTTTAATCTGGCTAATATTCCTGGAATGATAGATTATGGAATTTTATGCGCGGCAGCAAATCCAGGATATTACATTAGCTATGCGACTAGTGGCATTTCATCTATTAGTATGTATAAGATGGCCTTAGATGACTATAGTAAGGCAACTACTACATATCTAGAATTGCTTAAAATTGGCGATTTTAATAGTTATCCTAAGGATATTACTCCTTTAAAAATCACAAATGCTTTAGATGCTGAAGATGTTGAAAAGTTATTTGATATAAATAATTTTAGGTAGGTAGATTATGAAATTAGGAAATTTTGGTATAACAACAGAAGAGATTAGCTTAAAACAAATTAAGCAAAATACAAATAAATTTAATATTACTCCTAAATATAAAAAGGAGATAGAAAAGGTAAATAATAATTTATATTTAGTCAAATTAATATTTGATATTAAAAATGATGAAAAGACTATCTTCCCTTTTGATATGCATATGACAATGGTTGGAACATTTGAAATATTTGAGGCTACAGATTTTGAAATTAATACATTTTTAAATGTTAAAGCAATTGATATAATGTTTCCTTATTTGAGGGCAGCAGTATCAGGTGTTACGGCAGCCGCAATGCTTCCACCAGTTATGATTCCAATTGTGCCATCTGATAAATTATTTGGCCAGGATAAGGATTTTACGACAGGAGAAATAATTAATTAAGATCTTAGGATTATCCTAAGATTTTATTTTTTTATTATTTGAAAACGTTTTCCTATAATGCTGTTCAAAAATATTTAAAAAAGTTCTCTATTATTTTATGAATACTAAAAATTTAAGGAGGACTATAATGTGAAAAAACGTATTCGGCTTTTTATTGGCTTTTTATTTATTTTATTTGTAGGAGTTGATACAAATGCTAGTATAACTCCAGTAGGAGATCAGGGCTTTTATGGGCAATATGGGGGATATTATCCTTGCCATTGGTGTGCTGAATTTGATTATGTAATTGGAAGAGATGCTATATCAAATACCTTGCTTGATGATATAAATTATGTGCTTAATGAGCTTAACTGCTCATCAACCCTTGAATATGAAGGAAAATATGTAAGTGTAGATGGCTTAAGTGATGTTGATTTTTATTGTCAAATTTTTACATCAGATGGCAAAGCTAAAAAGATTGATTATTATGTTGAAGATAAATTACTTTATGAGGCAGTAGCTCAAAGTAATAATTTATTAAAGGCTACTTTAAACGAGCCTATAGATCTAAATTATTATGCTGGCTCAAAGAATAAATTATTTAAGCTGCCAAAAAGCGATAATCATTATTCATGCACATATGATTTTTCTAATTCTCCTTCAGCTGAGACAAGATTTGGTAAGTTTGTCCAAACTTTTCTTTTGGGTTATAAGGTTTTTGAAAATGAAAACTATAATAATCAGGACTTATATTTTATTGTTGATTCATGTAATCCACTTACCGAAAGAGATATTATTTCATCCCTTGATGTAAGCGATAATATATGTGGAGTAATACATGAATCAAATATAGAAATTATTGATAGTGAATATATTATTAGTGATAATTATGTAACACCTGGAACTTATAATATGAAAATAAAGGCTTGGGATGATAATGGTAATATTACCTATCAAAGCTGTAAGGTTATTTCTGCTGATGTTACAGCCCCAGTAATTTTAGGTAGTGGAACTATGCCTGCAAGTGCTAATACATTACTATCAAAAGAAGAAATATTTAGCTTTTTTAATGCTTATGATGAATATAGTAGTGTAAGCTTTGAGATTGTTAAGGATGACTATACTAATAATTATATGAAGTCTGGAGATTATGATTTTAGTGTAATAGTAAAGGATGAGGCAGGTAATAAAAAGGAAGGTAGTATTACTATAAATGTAAAGGATGAAATTCCTCCAACTATAACATATGAGGCTTTATATATTCCTGCTGATATTGAGATGACAGAGGCTGAAATTAAAAGCCATATTCACATTTATGATGATGTGGATGGAGTGATTACAGTATTTGATATTTTTGATGTAGATGGATATTTTGAAACTCCACATAAACAAGGTGAATATCAATTTGAGGTACATTTTGAAGATGAGGCAGGTAATGAGAACTCAGATATGATTTCTATTTATGTTGTAGATAATATCGGGCCAGAAATTAAAGCTCCTACATATACTGTTTTATTAAATAAGGGAGAAAATGTTACAAGAGAACAAATACTAAATATATTAAAATCTAGTGGTCAAATTACATCTATGGAAAATACAATTATAAATTCATTATATTTTTCTACTTTAAATCCAGAGGGCGAATATGAGTTAGAGGTAATTTCAGATGGAGAGGTTTTCTATGATATTATTAAATTTGTAGATAGAAATAATACATCAAGTAAAATAGATGATGATTTTTATGCTATACCTGTAAAAGGAAAGAATAATAATACCTATTATATTGTTTTAGGTATTAGTGTTGGTGTAATTATTATTTTAGCTACATTAGGTGTAATTATATATAAAAAGAAACATTAGAAAATAAATATCATCTATTGTATAATTACTATGGGTGATTTATATGATGGATAATATTTGTGCTATCGCTACAGCCTATGGTGTTGGTGCTATATCTATTATTAGATGTAGCGGACCTAATGCGATAGAATTAGTAAATAATATTTTTAAGGGTAAAAATCTAAATAATTGTAAATCTCATACTATTCATTATGGTTATATTATGGATAAGGATGAAGTAATCGATGAGGTTTTATGTAATATTTATAAGGCACCAAATTCATTTGATGGCGAAAACTGTGTAGAAATTAATTGTCATGGTGGAGTTTATGTAACTAATTTAGTTTTACAAACATTACTTTCAAATGGTTTTAGATTAGCTGAAAGAGGAGAATTTTCTAAGAGAGCCTTTTTAAATAAGAGATTAGATTTAACAGAGGCTGAATCTATTATGGATATTATTTCGGCTAATAATAGATTAGCTTTAAAGTCATCTACTAATTCACTTAGAAGTAAAACTAAAAATATGATTACCTCATTTAGAAATGAGATATTAGATATATTAGCCAAAATAGAGGTTAATATCGATTATCCTGAATATGAGGATGCCATCGATATGACTCATAATATCTTAAAGCCAATGGTTGAAAAGCTAATAAATGAAATGAATGAAATATTAGAAAATTCTAAAATTTCTACCATTTTAATTTCAGGTATTAAAACAGCTATTATTGGTAAGCCTAATGTAGGTAAATCAAGTCTACTTAATATGCTTCTTGATGAGGATAAGGCTATCGTTTCAAATATTGAAGGTACAACTAGAGATTTAGTTGAAGGAAGCCTAAATATTGGCAATATTACCTTAAATTTGGTCGATACAGCCGGTATTAGACAAAGTAGTGACTATGTTGAGGAAATAGGTATAAAGCGTAGTAAAAAGGCTATAGAAGAGGCTGATTTAATTTTATTAGTATTAGATTCATCTAAAGAATTAGAAGATTTAGATTATGGATTATTAAAGCTTACAGAAAATAAGAAAAGAATTATTATAGCTAATAAGATTGATTTAAATTCATGCTGGAATATGGATGATGCAGTACTAATATCAACTACTCAAAATAAGGGTATTGAAGCCTTAATTAAAAAAATATATGAGATTACTAATGTTTTAGAACTAGATGTTGATTCTGATAAATATTTAAATAATAATAGACAGGTTAATTTGATGAATAAGGCGCTTGTTGCCTTAAATAGTGCCTATGAATCAATTAATAATTTAGTTGATATTTCACTTATTGAAATAGATATAAAGGAAGCATTTGATAATTTAGGTGAAATTACAGGAGAAGCTTATCCAGAAGAATTGATGGATGCCTTATTTACTAAATTCTGTTTAGGAAAATAATAAAATGATTTAGAACTAAGCGAAAATCGCTTAGTTTTTTTATGAAATGAACAAGTGTTTTTGATGCATATACAAAATGATTTTTTTGTACAAAAATAGTTAAAATGTATAAATGGTTGTGCTATAATTATTTTCGGTAGTAAAACGAAATACAAATTAATATTTATAGAGGCAATTTATGGGAAATAATAATTTCAAAAGCACTGTTGGACAAAGTGCTGGTAAATCAATAATTAATGAGAAAGAGATTAAAAAAGGCTATAGAATTGAAAAGGATTCTATAGGTGAGAAGGAAGTCCCTATCGATGTATATTATGGAATTCAAACACTACGTGCTGTAGAAAATTTCCATATTACAGGCTTAAATATGCATCCTGAGATTGTTAATAGCTTAGCCTATATTAAAAAGGCCTGTGCTATAACAAATGAATCAGTTGGTATTTTAGATTATAATATCGCTGAAGCTATTAAGAAGGCTTGTGATGAAATATTAGAGGGTAAATTTAGAAACGATTTTATTGTAGATCCTATTCAAGGTGGTGCTGGTACATCACTTAATATGAACGCTAATGAGGTTATAGCTAATAGAGCTATTGAGTTATTAAATGGTAAGAAGGGTGATTATAGTGTTGTTAATTCACTAGATCACGTTAATCTAGGTCAATCAACAAACGACGTTATACCTACTGCAGGTAAAATGACTACAATTAGACTTTTAGTTAATTTAAAGAAAGAATTGGTAAGATTATATCAAGCCTTACTTGATAAGTCTGATGAATTTAAGGATGTCATTAAAATGGCAAGAACTCAGATGCAGGATGCGGTACCTATTACCCTTGGTCAAGAATTTAAGGCATATGCTGATGCGATACTAAGAGGCTTAAATAGAGTTGATAAGGCAGTAGAGGAAATGCGTTATGTTAATATGGGTGGAACTGCCGTTGGTACTGGTATAAATGCAGATGAGGCTTATTTAAAAAACATCGTTCCAATTTTAAATCAGGTTTCAGGAATGAATTTTGTTCAAGCAAATGACTTAATTGACTCAACTCAAAATCTAGATCCATTTGTTGCGGTATCTGGTGAGGTTAAATCAATTGCCATTACATTATCTAAAATGGCAAATGATTTAAGATTAATGTCATCAGGACCTATTGCAGGCTTTGGTGAAATTAATCTACCTGCAAAGCAAAATGGTTCATCAATTATGCCTGGTAAGGTTAATCCGGTAATCCCTGAGGTTGTAAACCAAGTAGCATTTAATGTTATAGGTAATGATACAACTATTACTTTAGCAGCAGAGGCTGGACAATTGGAGCTTAATGCCTTTGAGCCTATAATTTTTTATAATTTATTCCAATCTATAGACACCTTAGGCTTTGCGGTAAGAACATTTGTTGATAACTGTATTATAGGTATTACAGCTAATAAGGAAAGATGTAAGCAATTAGTTGAAAATAGCGTAGGTATTATTACTGCCTTAAGTCCATATATCGGCTATCAAAAATCTGCAGATTTAGCTAAGAGAGCTTTAAAGGAAAATAGAAAGGTTAGAGATTTAATCTTAGAAGAAAAAATCTTAACTGAAGAAGAATTAAATAAGATATTAAATATTGAAAATATGATGAAGCCTGGTCATTATGCTAAGGCATCTAATTATAAGGTATTAAAATAATGTGGCTTTTTTAAGCCACTTTTAATCTTACTTGAAAGAAATATATTATATATGTTATCATACAAGAAGAAAAAGGGGAAAATTATGGCTAGTGATAATGAAGAGGTCTTAAGTAAAAAGGTCGTTATTTTAGCAACAGGAGGAACTATTGCTGGTATAGGAGAACGCGGAAAATCAGTTAGATATGAACCAGGCTCACTATCAGTTAGTGATTTAATTAGTGCTATACCAGAAATTGAGGATGTTGCTGAAATAGAAGCAATTCAAATATGTAATGTTAATTCAGATGATATGACTGATGAGATTTGGTTCGATTTAGCTAATACTATTAATGAGATGGCAAGTGATCCAGAAATATCAGGATTTGTAGTTACACATGGAACTGATACCTTAGAAGAGACTGCATATTTTTTAAATTTAACAGTTAAAACAAATAAACCAGTTGTAATAACTGGCTCTATGCGTCCTGCCTCATCATTTTCAGCGGACGGACCTATGAATTTATATGAGTCAGTATGTGTTGCTTCATCAAAGGAAGCAAAAGGACATGGTGTTTTAGTTGTTTTTTCAGATAGAATTTTTTCAGCAAGATCAGTAACAAAAACATCTACATATCGTGTAGATGCTATCTCAGCAGGAGAAATGAGCGCTATTGGTATGATAAGAGATGGAAAGGTTCATCTATATGAAACACCTACTAGAATTCATACCTTTAAAACTGAATTTGATGTTTCTGAGTTAAAGTCATTGCCTAAGGTTTCAATTTTATATTATCATATTGGAGCTGATGAGAACTTACTTCGTTATGTATCTAATTCGGTAGATGGCTTAGTTATTGCCGGTGCTGGAGCTGGTGAATTTAGTCAAAAATTTAAAGATGTTATTAAAACTATAAAGATTCCGGTTGTTATAAGCTCACGTATTGATGGTGGTATTATATTAACTGATAATTTACTTTGTGATAATACTATTGCGGCAGATAATTTATCACCACAAAAGGCAGCTATATTATTAAAACTAGCTTTAACTAAGACAAAGGATAAAGAAGATATTCAAGATATGTTCTTCACATATTAATAAAAAATATAAATAGGTGCCTATGGCGCCTTTTTTGTATATTGTCATATTTTTTATATAATGTTATAATTTTTAATAGGTAATTCGTTTTATATATTTTTGAATAGTGGTGAGAAGATGGATAAGATTGAAGAATCTAAAAGAATTGTTGACTCATATTATGAAAAGAAAAATCCAAGTGAGAAGGATGATAGTTTATTTGTAGAAGCATTAGATTACCTTATTGAAAAAACAGGTGATTTAAAGTATGCTACTCAGCTTGGAGGCTTTTACTATGAAAATAAAAAATTTGATCTAGCTTTAAAGTATTATCTACTTGGAGCCGAGGCCAATGATAAATATGCTTTAGTTGGGCTAGGATATATATACTATTATGGTAGATGTGGTGAGGTTGATTATAATCAAGCCTTTGAATATTACTCTAGAGCTTCTGAGCTTGGTGAGGATGAAGCTACTTTAAGAATTTCAGATATGTATTATAAGGGTAAGGGTGTAAAGAAGGATTTAGAAAAATCTAAAGAAATTCTAAAAGAACTTTATGAAAAAGAAAAAAATACTGATTTAGTATATTCAGTATTTCCTGAGGTTGTTATTAGGTTATCATCATATTGGATTAAAGATAATCAAAAGAAAAAAGCCTATAATGAGCTTGTTAAGGCTAAGGACTTTGTAAAGTCAAGATTGGTTTATAATGCCTTCTTTGGAGAATTTAACAATATGGAAAATATCGTAAATAGAATATATGAATGTATCAATTTTGATAAGACAAAAATGGATATATATGATTTATTCTATTATTTTAAAAAGCCAGGTAGGGTAAGCTTTAAATATGATACTAAAACATATTGGATTAATAGTGATATGGATGGCAAATTCGTTTCAATTGAATTTGAAAATAAATGGTATCAAGAGGTAAAAGAATTCTTAATGAGAGCTATGGTTGAAAATAAGAAAATATCAGCTTTAGCTTATTACATTAAAGATGTTAAAGGTGAATAGTTTATAAAATAAAAAAGGTGCTTGTAGCACCTATTTTTTATCTTTCAAATTTACCAATAACTTCTGATACGTTTGTTACACAGCAGAAGGTTGTAGGATATTGTTTTAATATCTTTAATACAACACCCATATATCTTTTTCTAATAATGCATACTAATTCATATTTATCCTGCATAGTATACATACCCTTAACATTTATTTCTGTAACACCTAAATGTAG
>AUXO013077040.1_pt1 | contig 15190 bp, 12 predicted proteins | sample 768731 | NCBI WGS metagenome assembly AUXO01 (sample SAMN02715735, study PRJNA202380) | gut metagenome | biome: sheep rumen | host: Ovis aries | place: New Zealand: Palmerston North
GTATCTGTAGCAGAGATTGTAAGAGTATTTGTTTCAGCGTTTCCAGCAACCTGAACGTTAGCACCAGCAGCTACATTAAGAGTTGACTGCTTAGCACCAGCTGCGATCTGAGTATCGCCAACCTGAACGTAAGAAATTGCATTCTGGTTAACCTCAGCACCTTCAGCGATACCATCGAGCTTAGCCTTGTCAGTTGTAGACATAAGACCAGCAACAGCTGTTGTAGCGTTCTCGTATGTGGTATTTTCATCCTGTGTCTCGAATGTAGTAGTAGATCCATCACCGTATGTTACAGTAACAGTTGTTCCAACTGCATCGATTCCCTTTACATATGTAGACCGGATATTATTTCCAGCAGCATCGTTTGTCGCATTTGTAGCTGCATCAGCTGCAAGTGCATGTGTAGCTGATCCACCTGCTGTAGCAGAACCAGCATAAAGGTGTGTATGTTCCTCAGGAGGGAACTCTGTTGGCTTGTTGAGTACGTTACTCCACTCAACAGCTGCAGCTGTTCCGGCTGTATACTCTTCGAATGCAGCGGCTGTACCAAGAGCTGAATCATCAACTACGAAGTACATAACTCCAGTATCGTTCTGCTTAACAGTATCACCTGTCTGTACGTCTTCAATAGTAAGAGCAAGACGAGCTGCTTCGTCAGCAACAACTACGCAACGCTCGATAGCAGAATGAGGAAGGTTGTCGATAGAGATAGTACCTGAAATCTTTGTAGCATCGATAGATGTGATATTGATATCTGTATTAGCAGATCCATCGAAAGATGCAGAACCGGTAGCACCACCAGATACAGAAAGTGTGATAGGAGTTGTAAGCTTACCAGCAGATGCAACTACCTTATCAGCGTCAGCTGTATTTTCAACGTTTCCGAGACCGATGTTATCCTTTGTGATATTGATCTGACCTGTACGGTAAGAAGCCTCGTTATCACCCTTAACACCAGTTACAGTATTAACCTGAGCACCGCTCTCAATACCATCAAGCTTAGCCTTGTCAGATGTAGACATAAGACCAGCAACAGCAGAAGTAGCATTCTCATAAGTTGTATCTGTAGCAGCAACAGTGATTGTCTTTGTTGAAGCATCAGGAGTAATTGTTACATTATCACCAGCAACAAGCTTGATATCTGTCTGCTCAGAGTCAGCTTCGATAGCAACAGCACCAACAGATACAGAAGCAATTGCAGCCTGGTTAGCTTCAGCACCATCCTCGATACCATCAAGCTTAGCCTTATCTGTTTCAGACATAAGACCAGCAACAGCAGAAGTAGCATTCTCGTATGTAGTATCTGTAGCAGCGATAGTAATTGACTTACCATCAACAGTCATAGATACATTAGCACCAGATACAAGAGATACAGTATCACCAACAGCTGTAGCGGCAACATTTGTTCCATCTACATTAACAGTACCGAATGCATATGCAGCAGCCTGAGATGCAGCAAGGAGTGAAAGAGCCTGCTTCATAGCAGCGATATCGGTCTTAAGAGCAGCACCAGTAACAACCTTAGCTAAAGCCGCATCGACAGTAGCAGAAGAATCAGGTGTGAAATCGATAGCATCATTTGAAGTATCGCCTAATGCATAAGGAAGTGCGCTATACTGAGTTACGCCATCACCGAGCTTGATCTTGGAATGACCGGTACCAGTACCAGTTGCCGGAGTCTCGATGAAAAGCTCACCAGACTTGAGAACTATAGTTCCCTTAGAAGCCATAACAGTACTTGTTCCACGACGTGGAGCGAAATATTTCTGTAAATTAGCCATAATTGTCTCCTTTGTATAATTTATTTTTTAATTGTTGACTTATTTAGAAATTTTACAGCGCTATAAGAGATTAAATTTATAAATCAACCCTCGAATCCACAGTCGATAATACCTTCAACGTCAGATACAGAGTTGACATAGTTAAGGCTTGACCATAAGGATCTGCCATCACCTACTTTGAAAGAATTAACGTCGATATCATAACCGATTTCTCCTAAAGCTAATATAGGATCATTTATATCCCAATTATAAGAGCTATCGCTTCTGATTCTAATTAAATGTGAAGAATCAGCTGTACCTCCGTCAATTGAATTTGCAGACTCTCCATCAAATGCATATGGGAGTCCACTATAGTTAGTAGATCCATCACCGATTTTGAATTTACATAATCCAGTTCCAACACCGGTAGATGGATATTCTATTGCAAGTTCTCCTGATTGTAAAACAGGATCAACTGTAAGCCATGAATAAGAGTCTCCTCTTCTAGGGCAAATAGTAGATAGTGCCATAAAAATTCTCCTTTCTATGGGCAGCATTTATCATGATGTTATTCTTATCAGAAGTACCTCCATGGGTCATTTATAGATTGTAAAAATGACTCTACCTGCTCATATAACTCTCCGGTAGACTCTGTCATATAAGTATCTATATCGACCTTAAGCTGCTCATATTCTTCAACTATCTCGTCATATTTTTCCAATGCTTCTTGTATATTATCCCCATATACTTCCATAGCATCAAGTATCTTCTCAGGTAATGTATTGAGAGTCTCTGCTGTACTTTTTACAGCCTCTGCAACTATACTCTGATAAGCGTCTATATCAGTTTTATATGCTTCAAAATATTCTTTAAGCTTTTTGAAATCTGACAATTTGGCTCGATCTCCTGTATATACAAAAAGACCATCTCCATAAGTCTTTATAAGGTTATCTGCCGCCGTAGAAACTCGTACATTGGATTTTACAACTCCATCTTCAATAACAGTCTCTACTGTATCACTTCTATATCCTTTATAATCCTGTATTCGATGCCAATCTCCAGATTCAGGTTCTTGTAGATTTCCATCGAATATAAATCTAGAATTTTTAGGATCGAATTTTACTACAAGATTTTCATCTATAGCTAAATCGTTAGCTAGAGATAATCCAAGCTGATATTTTCCATTATGATATGGAAGTATTATAGACTTTGTCTGTAAGTCCAAATATCTATAATCAGATTTGGCAAAATAAGTTGCTCCAGATGCTTTAAGATACTCTAACTGAGACTGATCAGATAAAGTTGCTATCTGTTCAACTACATAATCGTTATTCTGCCAAATAGAACCATCTTCCATATAGATATAAATCATATAGTTATCAGGAAGCACATCTTCATCTGTTGGTACGGACGAAACTATAGCGAATGGATCTGTATATAATATTCTTCCTTTAAACAGGATAAGTTTATCGTATACATAGTAGAAAGTATTATCGTCTCGTTCAAAAGAAATAGGGAGATCTTCGGTATTACATATTACAAAATTATACATCTTATACCTCCTTATCCTTCATATCCAAAATCCTCTACAAGTTTAGAACCATCCACTGTCCATCTCTGAATGGGTATCCATTGTGTCCAATCTCCATCTACATAAGATCTAATATAAATATTAGTCTTGGTAACGTATTCCTGGATTAAGCTATACTGGTTAGCAGTAATACTTAAGGTACCAATTTCATTTACAGGATAATTTGCTGCTCCAGATAGATCTGTTATCTCATAACAACCTGCTGTAGTATAATTGTTAAAATCAACGTTACTTAATTCTCCACTACTATAAGTAAGTTTTGTATCAAGAGTATTTGTTATACTAGCTATATTGTTAGTATTAGTTGATACCTGTTTTGCAACATTTTTCAAATTTCTTATATCAGATTCAGCAGTATTCATTCTTGATGTCAATGAACTAATATTGCCGGTATTTGTTTCGATCTTTGATTTGTTGTTTACTATAGCAGTAGAATTATCTTTTGTTGTCTGTTTAAGCTCAGCTATATCTACACTATTAGTATTCGACTGCTCGCTAATAGTATCTATATTTGCTTCTACAGTATCAAGTATTCCGAATATCTGGTCAAAGGTTTCTCCACTACCAGAAGAAGCTTCAGCAAGACGCTGTATATTTGTCTCTGCTGTTTTCATTCTACCAGTAAGACCTTCTATATCTAAAGTATTTGTTGAAGATACAGATTCAACTGTAGAAATCTTTGAAGTATTGGTATTTACATCTGTTCTAAGCTTAGCTATAGCAGTTTCGTCATTTGCTAAAGCCCTATTAAGAGTTGTTATATTCTCTTCGTTATTATTTGCCTTTTCAGTAACGCTATTAATCTTAGAATCATATGAAGAAACTCTTGTGTTTACTGAATTAACAGCCGATTCAGCAGATATTACTCTAGATGATAAATTATCTATAGATGCTTGTAATATAGCATCTCCATTATTCATCTTATTTTCGAGATTTGCTTGTAAAGTTGCTAACGACTGTTGCATTTCAACTTTCGTTGGATAATTATCAAGATCAGCACTTGAAGAACCAATCTTTATATAATATCCATCATCTACTGAATAGATATATGTAGTATATATTGTCTCCTCTGCTGTAGTAGATATAGGAACAAAATAAAGAACTCCTTCTTCTCCAACAACAGGCAAACTTCCATCTTCACAAACTCTGATAATGAATTTAGGCAGAGCTGCTATGCTGGCAAATAATTGTTCAATCTTATCAGATGCTTCTCTATAATCAGAAGTCTCTGTTTCTTTCGTACAATAAGTCTCTGCAATATTATTACCTAATCCATCATTTGTTGCTGCTCTAGCAAGAGTTATTGTAAGTTCTTCCATATTATACGTTTCTGTATTATAGAAGAATACATTATAAGTATCGGATGCAATATATATTACAGGGAGACCATAAGGTCTAAATGCCGGTGTATCTTCTTCATCTTCTGTTGGTGTATCATCTGAAGGTGTATTGTCATTTCCATTACTTTCGTCTGTATTGGTATCTGAATTATCACCGGATTCATTGTCTCCAGCACCTAATAGAGTACCAGAATTTTCTTTATTATCAGTACTTGAATCATCGTCTGTAGATGTATTCGTATCACCAGTATTATCTTCTGTAGTGGTATTTGTGTTATCTGTTGGATCTTCTTCATCTGGAGTATCGTCTTCTTGAGGAATAAATTTACCATCAACTGAATGTATCTGTTGTTCGGTATAATCAGCAATTATGCTAGTAATACGATGTCGAGTACCAGCCACATCCACGAACTGTTGTCCATTACTACAAAAAATAATCGAACCGGTTTGATAGTCTAGATTCTCTAGATTTTCTTCTGTACCATACTTAAAGGTAAAATTTGGATCGTACGTTGTTGTAGCCATTTTAGCCTACTCCTTTCATCGTTTCAAATATTATATGGAGAGAAGAAATTCTTCTCCTCCCCATACCTTTTATATGATTAGCCTTCCTCATCGACAGTAGCATTTCCAACAACCGGTACATAGCTTCCAGCGATCTTTTCCCAATGATATCCTTCAGGGAGATAATCAACTTCGCGATCAAACTTGCCACCCATAATCCATGTAAGAGCCTCATCTCCATCAGCATACATATCACCGGCAAATTCTCCACCATTGATAATTGTAATGGCATCATCCCATCCACCATCATAGTACTTGGAATATACACACCAACCAGGTGTTCCATAAGCTTCTACTGTAGATCCATCAAGATTTGGAGTGATAAAAGAACCACCCTTGACGTTCATCTTATGTACATTGAAAAGGTTGCACTGTGTTCCCTTAACAATTCCACCATCGATATAAGCATATCCGTTATCGTCGTTCTTAACAGCATTACGACCACCAAGAACAGAACCACCCTCAAGATATAATGTAGGAGCTTCCATATTTACTCCAGGTACATATCCATACTTAGGATTATCTCTTCCAAAGTCATAGTAGCCGTTTACCAGTACAGAAGATGTCATTCCTTCAGCCAGCTTAATAACACCGCTATTTACTACGAGAGAGCCGTGGTTAAGCACTGCGTAGTATTCGGTTTCTGACTTTGTAAGTGTAGGTCCATCGATAATAGCAATACCATTATTATAAAGAGCAGCCATACCAGCAGTTGTGTTGTCGATAGTACCCTTACCAACAATTGTAAGAGCAGCACCAAACTCAACAGTGATAGTATCAGACTCTTTATTTGTAAGAGTATATCCGGCAAGATCAAGCTTGATAATTCTACCAGCCTTAATAACGATATCCTCTTTGTAATTCTTATCAAGTCTTACAGTAGAACCGTTTGATACTTTATCGAGTCTATCCTGAAGTGTAGCAGCCTCGTCATCTGAAAAGATATCCGGATAGCTGTTCTTGAGATCATCTAATTTAAGATATTTATGATATGCCTTTGGTACTATAGGTTCCTGCTTTGGGTACCAATCGTTAGTATATCCATTGATAATATTAGCCATGATAATCTTCCTTTCTATTTATTAATTACCTGCCTCAGCATCAGCTGCTTTAAGCAATTCAACCATACTCTTAAGCATAGAAGCATATACATCTGGTCTTAGGTTAGACGGGAGTATAGCTTTAACCTTTTCGATATATACAGCATCACTGTCATCCAATCCAGGATCTACACTTGGAAGAGCACACATATTGAGCCACGTTGCACCATTATCTACAGAAAGCTGTACCAAATTACCAACCAATCTAAGATTTGAAATATTGTATTCTCCGGTTGGAGAGGTAATCTCGTTGTAGTCTTCAGCCTTTGTGATAATTGTGAGATCTAATATCTTGGCAAGATCGATTCTGTTTACCGTTGATCCACCATATGCTGATGCATCGATAACCATAATCCATTTGCTACATGAACATTCACAGCTATTCTGTTTGTCGGAAACAATCTTTGTTACTTTACCGGTAAGATCGGTTCTAACGCCATTATAGTTGTATATAACATTTACGACATCACCAGGACTAACCAAGAGCTTCTTGATAGTACCATCATCGAATCCCATATTGATTCTAGCACTCTGGATAATTTCGTATGAAATTGTCATAAGACTGCTCATAACAGTTCTCCTTTCCTATTAATTTTGTTACATTATATAGAAGTTAATCCTCAAGGTATTTACAAGGCATAAAAAAAAAAGAAGAAGGACAATTAGTCCTTCTTCTTTGTAACGTCACATTCTTCTAGATCTATCTGAAATCCATTGGTATCATTTTTAGCTTTGGTACGTATTACTTTAGGTAGAATACGTTCAGGTGCTGTTAATGGTAATACATCTTTAGACTTCTTAAATTCTTTTGCTTTATCACCAGCATTTAATTTGATAACACCAGCAGCTCTAGATTTCTCTCTATTAGAATTTACAGAAGCAGATTGTTTATTCTTACTAGATCCTAAAGGACCATAATAATTTGACGAAGCGGATGTATGTGATTCTGTAGATGGTTCTCTTATAGCTCCCATATATCTAGCAGCAGCACCTTGATTGCTCTGTACTGCTTTTGCTGTCTGTTCTGAACCTATAGGAACTATATGTGTTATCTTCCTTAATCCTAGTATTACAGCTATACCGAATTCTCCGTTATTATTGCTTATAACTTGTTTCTTATACATTATACAATAATCTCCGTTATATTCACTATAACCATCATAGTTCTCTAATTTGATAGACATATTAGGATTAAACAATTCTGCATTTACATTCTCTTTCATAATCTCAAGAATTACAGCATCATTCTCTGCGTTATTCTTATATAAAGCAGCACTACCACCACGTCTAAAGGTTTGTTTTACAGAAGATCCTATAGCATTATTTACATTTAGATCTACTTTTTCTACAGTACCAGTATCATCTACAAATACCATTTGGTTTGCTACATTATCTGAAGTTTTATTTAGAGATAGATTAGTATTAGCAGGGTTTAAATACATGAGATAAGAATCTGATAATTTCTCGACTCCTTCATAGTATGCTCTAGGATCAGTAACTTGTTGTATAGATATTATAATGCGTGTTGGTTCACCATCCCCTGCATCTACAGCTTCTCCTGTCCAATCTCTCAAATAACACCTCTGGAAGTCCATAAAGAACTCATAATTGGTATCATAAAATGGGTTCTTTTTGAAAAAATAATCAATGAGTTCATTTCTAGATGTAAGAGGTGGTACTATGAATGTATCGAATTTAGCATTATACTTAGGCTTCATTATGACACATTCCATAGGTTTACCCTTAGCATCCACCATATTCTCTAAAGCCTTAGCAATCAATGTCTCTTGATCTATTTCTCCTAATATACCATTAAAAGAAGTCTTACTATTATTCATTAGATTCATGCTTAATAATGCTAAAGTAAGAGTTCTAAATGGTACATCCTGTGAATTGGAATCTTCATTCAATACTTGAGTATAGTTTGGATTACTGGTAGAAGGGATATAATGAAAATATCCGAATATCATATTTTGATATAATGACGATTCGGATCTATTAGCATTAAATCTCTCTATAATCAATGCAACTTGACCAGCTTTATTATCAACGTTTTCTCCATCACCTGCATTTGTCTGCTGTTCTGTAATAAACATCGTATACATTTCTTCTGTTACAGATAATGACAGATATATTACAGGCATATGTCTTGTAAGATAGTTGTATTCTACCAAGATATACTTTATAAGCATTGGATCTATCTGTACGGCAGACCCATCTTTTCTGATAAGATCAAATTGATGTATTCGTGCTTTAAACGCCTGCCTTGCCATTTATTATCACTCTCCCTTAAAAAGCAGATCAATCAGTTTATTTGTTGTATCTAAAGTATTCTTACTCATAAAACTCTTTTCTTTATCAGCTTTATTATTCCACCAATCTACTGTAGTACCACCGAATTTCATACTCATACCTTCCCAATCACATATCATATGACATATAGAAATTATATCCATATCTATAGGATCATGTTTGGTTGGAGATAATTTCCATTTCTTAGGAACACCATATGCTCCTACAAGTTTTATATCAGTATAACACCAAAACTGAGGATGATGTGAATTACTAGTATAGTGATGGTGCCAAGCATTATCAAAAGCCTCTGTATCTTCTTTTGATTCTCCAGCACTCTTTTCCATATCTGTAGGATGGAAATGTCTTCTATATGGATCGAATTCTATATCTCCAAATTTAGAAGAATCATGGTGCGGAACAATTGTAGATAATATCTCTATTATCTCTGCTGTCTGTACAGCATCATATCCAGGTATAGTAAATCCTTCTGGTACATTTCCAAATAATTTTGAAAATGCTCTATTTACATTCTGAATATGCTCGTCGATATAATTTATATACTCAACTCGTTTCATTACTACCTGCGGATCTTCACGATTAATATACTGCATAATAATTGCCTCCTTAAATATTAATAAAATGTGTGAGGTTTTATATACCTCACACATGAATCTTTACTTCTCACTGTCAAAACTATGATATTTAGGACTCTTGCTTTTGCAGATGACCTTATTGAATGAAGGAATGGTTGTTGTCTTCTGAGCACCAGGAACAACCTTCTCCTTAGATGGCACTGCTCTGTAGAACAGTGAGGCTTCTGTGTCTTCGGTCTGAGCTATAGGTAATTTACGTCCAGTAGAAAGATATGTCTGAACAAAGTCTCTACTGTTCTCAACCATAAAGATTGCATCTTTCTTAGTGAACTCATACTTTGATGCTAACTCAGCTGCATTCTTTGCATCTAATCCTGTAATAGCAGATGTAGTATTTGCTAAGAACTTCACTGCTTCCTCATGTGGACAACGCTGACCGATAAGACCTTTATTCTTATCATAGATAGATACACTAAAGTCGGGATCATTAAGCATTGTCTTCATTACCCTGATCTCATCTACTCTAGAAGCACTCTTCTGTTTCTTTGTTGTCTCACGGATTTCACCCATAAGCTCATTCATTGTTAACTCGCCATCTTTCATTTACATTATCTCCTTTCATAGAAGCATTTTGTGGATCGAAAAAATAAATGGGTGAGAAAGGTTTAGGTTTCTTCCCAAATCGAAGTATGAACATCCTGATTTCATCTTCGTTATTTCTTCTTAGTATTTCAAGAAAATCATTCTCTACCATTATACTTTTCCTTTCAATAACTATTTATAGTTAAGTTGCCGCATATGTATAATTTTACATATGGCAACTACCAGTATAATGGTAGAGATTTAATCATTTCTTGTCCTCTTCGAAAAAGTAGATAGGTTTTACAACTTCTTTATCGTCTTTTCTTTCATCGGGTCTTTCGAATCCATTCTTTAGCATGAATAAAAATGCTGGTAATCCAAATACCTTCTTTACAGATTCTTCATGTCTATTTTTGAAAAATGGTAATAGCATAGATTAAATCCTCCTTTCATAAATATAGTATATATTTTAAAGAGAAATTAGAGGTGAGCATTTAATGCCCACCTCAATATATTTATTCTTTGTCATCCTGATAAAACGCTTCCATTGCATCAAATTTAGTAATTGTAACTACAGAATCATGGAAAGCTTTCATTGCGATATTCTTTAGTGTAGAACCAACCTGAGACATTGTCATTCCTATATTATCTGATATCTGATATAACAATTCTCCAGCACATATATTACATATACCAGTCTTAGAACTACACATACTAGAGAATCTAAATTTAACAGTTTTACCAATATATTTATCTCTAGACTTATAATCTAATAATTGATAAGAACCATCTGATTTAAGAATATAGTTATACATCCAGAAATCTATATTCTTTTCAGTAAGATTAACTGTAACTGTATGCTTTGTTCCACAATCAGATCCTTTAGGATCTAACTGTATATGCTGATAAGCAGATATCATAAGTTTCTCCCAATATCCACCTGTACGAGTTTTCTTACCTCTAGAATAAGCTCCTTGTACACCAGTACCAGCCATTGTAGAATATTCTTTAGCAGATACACCATCTATAAGATTACTGGTTACGATATTATATTTCTTCTTTGCATATGGATCAGGATTTAATACCGCACCTCTCATAATATAAGTATTCTTAAAATTGTTTCCAATAGATCCGCCAGCTCCAGATAGCATCGTATCTATAGCAGGATCATCTCCAAGATAGTCTGTAGCAAAATCAATAAGTTCTTTAGAAATTTTCTCTATAATTGCAGGATCACCTGATTCAACCTCATCTTTATACTTCTCAAGTAATTCTTTCTTCTTCTTTGAAATAACTTTAGAGCAAGTAAGAAGTTTCTCTGTATGATTAGGAGATAAAACATCTTCAAATGGCATTAACCACTGTACATAATTCTCCCATCCTTTTAAATCATCTACAGTAATTTCATCTTCTATCAATGCATAAGATAATCTTTTCTCTATCTTACCATACTCTTTCTTATTTATAGTATGATTATAATATCCACCAAATAATCTATTGAATTTGAATTTGGACATTATCATATTGATTATCCATATACCAAGAGTTGTTGTAAATTCGTTTTTATTCTTTACCTCTTTTCCTTTATCATCTATAAAAGAATAAGCTCCAGCTGGTACAACCAATAAATCATATGGATGAGCAAATGGTTCTCCACCAAATTGACCAAATGTCTGCATCATGAAATCATAATTGATTTCTGGTTCTTTCATATTGATAATCTTATCAGCGAAATTATTTTTAGTTATAGGTTCTTCTACCGTAACAGGTTTACCTGTAGGTTTCCACGTTGTAGATTTTCTATCAGCCATATCTATAGCCTCCTTTATTAATAAAAAGTTCGTCCAGTAGAATATCTACTGGACGATTACTTTTATTTAGAAATATACCTCATATATAAATGATACACCTTCTGTAAGATCAGTAAGATCTATTGCTTTGAAATTCCATTTAGAATATGGAATTACATCCTGGTACCATTTATAGTAAACAGCATCAGCAGCAGAAGCATCTGGATCTTCTGGTATACTATTATCATACCATCCAATCAGCAATGATATAGTACTGAAATCTGCATTATCCCATCCAAGAACCAAATCAAAGTAATCTCTGAAATCATTTCTTGTTACAGATAATCTAGACTCAACCCAAATCTCTGCAATCTGAGAAGAATCTACTGAATAGAGATTAGAAGTAACCTCTGTACCATCAAGGTATCTTATATGAAGTAAAGGTTTAGTATCAGGTGCCTTAAAGTAATAAGCAATATAATCACTATCAGGCATAGTTTTACGACCAAAGTATACTGATCTTAACTCCTGAGGAAGATCTTCTGACTTTGGTACATATCTGAATGGTAATATAGTATCTGGTGTAATATAATCGAGATTAGATAAAGCATTAACCTCGTTAGCAGAATTATTATAACCATTTCTACCTGCAGCCCATAAACAAACGATTGGATCATTGTAAGGCTGATAACTCCAATCAGATCCTAAAGTATGATCAAGTCCAAGCATTGAATTATATGTAGGAACAGGAACTACCTGATCCAATCCAAATAACTTACAAGCTGCCTGCTGTGAACCAGGAAGCATAACCATATTATGTCCTTCGTCAATAACTTCACCGGTAGCTTTGTTTATAATCTTTATATGTGTTCCTTTAGGTCCACCTTGCATACGCTTTTCAATCACTTTGTTTATTGAAAGCTTGTCAACCATTTTCCCTTCATCTTTTATGTCGACAATCTTCTTTGAATTAGGTTTATATGTAGAATTCATATCCTTCTCCTTTAGAAAAATTCCCAAGTGAATGGGTTAGTTTCTTGGAACCATCTCTCAAATTCATTAATAGGTCCATCTACCTTATTGGTAAGTATTTCTTTAGCTGTTCCACCACCAATTTCATCTATAGCTATTCTAGAACTCTTCAACAAATCTTCAGTTGTATTATATACTAACCGTCTTAACGCATCGTCGTCACTAGCAGCTATAAGATAAGTATATTGTGTATCGAATGTTTCATGGTGTCTCATTCTACTCTGATACATATCATACTTAAACCGGTTAAATTTATCTACAGGAACCATATCATCTTTCACATATAATCCATCTTCTGTAGATTCAATTCTATTAGTAATCTTACCACTAAGTTTAACATCACTCTTTAATGTCTGATCCTCTAATTCATTCCAAATAGAATTAGTCTGGTAGATTCTATCGCCCATACCACCACCATCAATTCTATTTCTCTTGAAATAATAATCTTCTGGTGTTAGGTCTTCACTCATATCTCCACCATCTGCTACAGCAGAATATTGATATGTAATAGGATCTCCACCATCAAGATAATGTATGTCTAATCCAGCTCCTACAACTCCACAATCAATCTTATATTTAGGACCGTATTGTGTTACATCTCCACCATCAAGAAGTGATTGATCAAAAGTTGTAGCTCTTACAGATTCAAGGTGATCAACTTCTACATCAGGAGTCATTCCATCAAACAGACATATAGTTCTTATATCTGGTCTATGGTATACATATGTATCAACGACTTCCTTAGTAGCAACTCCAACCTTATATCTCTCTACAGGATTAAATCCATAAGTAACTCTCGCTGAATCTCTCATACCATATAAATCCTGTAATAGATGAATCTTGCGATGTTCGGCCAACATATCAGACTTGATACCTTTATTTCTCTTGCCTGCTATATCTCCACCAATGACAAATTCTGTTACTGGATCTAAGAAATGTACTTTCCAAGATTTGAAGAAATTCAATAAAAGCATCATATACTTCATAAGAGAATGGAAATCAAATATTGGCAGATATGAATAGATATACTGTAAATTATTTCCCTTAATATAATACTCAAGAGTATCTACAATAGAATTCAATATTTGTCTTATATTATCTTTTCTTATCTCTATATCATTCTCTTCCATTATACTCAGATAGAACGTGTAGAGACTAAAGTTTCTATCTCTCAGAACCTCGTCATATGTATTATAAGGAGTTCCAGATTTATCCAAGTATAAAGTATAATCAAATGGAGTTATAAATAATGTATCAAAAAGATATTGATAAATTACCTGTTCATCTCTTGTAGCAGCATTACTTATAAGCTTAGATAATACCTTATAACAAACAGTATTTATCTCATAGATATTATACATCTCCTCATAAGTTTGTATTACACCATTTAATGGTTTAATGAAAGATATAGGTGCTCCTTCATCTGTAAGTAACTTAGGGAATGTAATTATATTCTTAGACAAATTTAATTCTGCTCCAAAACAATCATGGAAACCAAACTTAGAATGCATAATCTCCATATTAGATTTTATTTCTTCTAAATCTGCTTTGAAATTATATCCATATATCTTACAAGTCTTATCAACCCATAAATCAGGATGTTTTGTCTTTAACCAATTATAAAAATTATCTATTGTAACAACAGAGAATTCCTTATCTCCACCATCAATACGTTTACGATACTTATCCTGTGGATGACCATCAGACACATCTCCAGCATCACATACATCTGCTTCTGCATATACACCTGGGTCTATAGTCTCCCATACATCAGTTTCTTCTTCTGGTTGGAAATCGTATCGTCTAAGTTGATATCTAGCATATACATCTCCTCTGTCTTCAAACTTAAAGTCATAACTTGGATCTGTATATGTCTTATTATTTCTAGGCTCAATATAATCTGGATCTTCGTCTAAGAAATCGTACAAATCTCCAAATACCCATTTATTGGTTGAACCTAAAATAACACCTTCAACTTCTTCTTCATTTGCTGTTACATATTTAGCAAATTGCTTAATAGCATTCTTAGAAGCCATTAATGGTTTAAGCATTAGATTCTTTTTAGATTTAGGTTTATATGCCTTATTATATGCTGAGATATACATAGATGGAGCTAATAAAAGATTTCCATTAGAATAACTATCAGCATTCATAATAGAGTAATCATAATCTTCTCTTCTCCAAGCTTGATATTCATCTACATCATCGTCTCCAAAATCTAATACAGGATCTTCTTCGTCATACTCATATGTATCACTATCGTCATATCCATAATCGTCGGATTCTGGTTCTGGATCATTATTGATTTCAATTCTGTAGTCATATGTAAATTCATCTACATTTGAACCTGCATCACAATGATATCCGAAGTCTAATAATCCTCCAATAGATGCAGGGAAGTAGAACTTATCAGTTTCTTCACATCCAAAATCATCTATTATGAAATCATATTCTTCTTCGTATCCTTTACTGAAATCATAATCCCTGTAGTATCCTCTATAGTTTATAACCACATTGAATCCAAAGTCTAAATTGTCTTCTTC
>AUXO018639290.1_pt1 | contig 15189 bp, 39 predicted proteins | sample 768731 | NCBI WGS metagenome assembly AUXO01 (sample SAMN02715735, study PRJNA202380) | gut metagenome | biome: sheep rumen | host: Ovis aries | place: New Zealand: Palmerston North
CCATCTTAATGAGCTTGTTCATCTTATTTCGACTGCCCAAAACCCGCTTGGCTATGGCCATCGCGATGCCCTTCTCAATGTCGAAGTCCTCGTCGTGACACTTAACGACAGTCTTGTCTCCATCCTTCCAGAATATCACAAGGGCCGGGCCGTTGACAATGATTCGTTCAACAGTCATACCCGAGGAAAGACTCGCCGCAAAATCAAACAAGGCGAGGTATACCGTCGCGTCCATTTCATCAGTGGATACGAAATGCTTGTCGTTTTTACGAGCAAACATAAAATCTCCTGGCTTCCAATGAATCGTGTGATTCTGTTCCATTACTCCTCCTCTTCCTTCTTCTCGCCGCTAGGCTTAATCACAACATAGTGCTCCGAAATATCATGCGGATTGCTAAGTGTCAGAACTGCGCCGACATGATTGTTGGAGTCGAGAAGCGTCTCAATCTCGCTGTGATACAGGTCATCCTGAGTCCAGCCAAGAGTGTCACCATCCTCGACAGGGTCACGATGCTGAATACGGCGGAGGTCATTGACAGTCACGACGCCATGCTCGTCAACGATGTTCTCGAGCTGAAGCACGATATCATGTGCACGCACGTCAGCGTCGCCTCCGAAGAACGTATAAGAATAGGAATCCTTCGGTTCCACCTCGGCCTCGTCCGACGGAATATCAATCTCATCGTTTCCATTGACCTTATCGGCGATGTCGTTCCAGGTACGTGCTGCGCCCTCAACTCCAATGTTTGCGACGGCGTACGACACTAGCCCCGATGCGGTAGAAAGAGACACGATTCCAAAGTTGCTAACAAACTTAAGAAGCCGGCTCTTTCCAAACATAATTTCTACGCAAGGAACGAAGACCGAATCAAATACAAGGACCCCGCCTGTCGCGCTAATCCAAGAAAGAATGCTCTTGACGTCGCGAAACTTCTTTGAACTCGTATCAATCTTCTTCATAGTCAATCCTTTCTTTTCTGAAAATATAAAAGACAAAGGGCCTGTGCAATTCCTCACACAGGCCCTTCGCCTAAGACTTACTCCTTGGTCTCGGCCTCGGGAACGCCCTCCCCCTTATAGCCGAGCTTTGCTGCCTTGCCAAGAAGCTTCTGCAGCTTCTTGGCCTTTCGCTTGTTAGAGACCTCGGTAGCCCAAGCCTTGATGCGGCCGCGATTCTTGTAGACTGCCGCGCCGCCACCAACAACGGTGGCGGTCAGCAGACCTCCAAGAATCTTACCGCCAAGGCTCATACCCTCCTTGGTCTCCTCATCGATGGCCTCGTCGTCGCTATACTCCTCAACAAACTGCTGCTCGTCCATGATAGAGATTCCTTTCTCTCTGGCCAGTTCCCCTTTGGAACCAGTCCATTAAGGTGTGTGTAAAAACTACAGTTCCCACGGAACCTCATAAACCTCCTGCATGATATCAATGCCATACAAATCGGCAAGAGACGCGAGGGCTATCATTACGGAAATCAGCTGCTGGCTTCCGATATCGAGCTCTCGGTCAAAAATATCGTGCGGGTTCTCTTGATTCGGGTCTTCAAGGCCATCGATTCCGATTGCATCTACTACCGCGAAATGCCTAAGTGCACTGGTGAGATTCACTGCTGCTGTCTGCCCAAGGGCACGGCTATCTCCTTCGTACAGCGGCAGCTCGAGTGGGTATACGAGCATCTCTCCTTGCTCGTTCGTCCTGTACTCCATTAGAGAATATCCATGTATGTAGAGATGGGGAGATTATACGGCTCGAACACCAGATACGGCTCAGAATCCTCGTCGCCTTCATAGTGCGGAGACTTAATTGTGAGAAGACCGTTTGCATGAATGCTGTAGCCAACATCATAAAGATGCTTGGGGATGAACGGGTCCTTACAACTGCACCACAGGATTTCGAGGTACTCGCCATATGAGCAGTATCCGTCGAGGTTTACTCGTTCGTTGAATTCGTTTCGGCACCGGTATACCCACTCAGGGCTTGCGTGAAACTTTTGTCCAGTTAGACCTTCGATGCACAAAATATTGCCATGGCCGGTCTCAAGAATTGGCTGCGAGTTGCCGATGATTCGCTTTCCCTTATCCGCAAGAATATCATCGTCAATCTTTGTGAGAGCCTTGGTGCCCATCAGCTCTTCAATCTTATCTCGATGCTCACTAAGTGCGGTCTCGGCAACAGTACATGCGGCAGCAAGTCCGGCAATCTGCTTGTGATTAATATAATTCGCTCCAACTGCCGCACCAATCGTACCAGCACCAATAGCAACGGGAAGCACGTACTTCTTAGCAGCCTCGAGCTTTAGAATCTTCTGCGTATCAGGGTTGGCCTCAGAATATCCATTAACTCGCAGATACTCATCTGCCTTGAGGGTCGCCTTATGTGTCTCAATCGCCGTCAACACAACTCCCGCGGCTGTGAATCCTGTAAGAATGTCGGCGGAATGCTTTACAAGACCGTGCTTAATAAGCTTCGCGGCCTTACGGAAATTGATTGTGGGAATCTTCATAACGAATCCTTTCTTTTAATTCGCCGAGTTCAGCGAGTCCAGCAAATTGGACATCTCAGCGAACATAACCGTTATTTCTGAGTAAGAATATCCACTAGCCCTAAGATTTCTAATAAATCCCAAGGTTGAAATATAAAGCTCCATTGCAGAATCGACTTCGTTGAATTCTTGGTTATCGGATGATTTGAGATGATTGAGCTGAGCGCAACGGGTCGGCGGAATGCGAAAAGATGGGACAGTATTCTTTGCCATATTGAATCCTTTCTTTTAGACAATGAAAAAGAAAGAGGCCCTGCGAAATATCACAGAGCCTCCTCCGAGGTCTACCCTATCGGTCGATATGAGCAAGAACCTTGTGCAGCTCGTCAGTCCCGAAGAACATGCTGTCGTAATTGAGGACCGCGATATTGTCGTCGACATTGTCCCCAATCGTCACGACGACCAAGTATCGGTCCTCATAATCCTGAGGGTCCGAAATTGTGAACTCGTCGTTAACGAACGGCGGCCAGCCGACAAGCGACTCGCTCACCCAATTAACGAACTTCTTCATGTTATCGAGATTGGTGCCGATGATGTATAGAATCATAGTGCTCCTTTCTTTTCGACGGATAGAACTCCACTAAGCGACGTGAAAAAATCAATAGGGGCTGCAGATTTCGCAACCCCTATTGAGTCTCGGCTTAGGCCTTATCGTGGATACCCCATGCCTCCGCAACCGCATCGATTGCTTCATGACTCTGCTCTGGCGTACGTCCCATCACGAGCATCAAACTCAATGCTCCCAGGAACGCGCTTCCAGCGCAGAGTCCAACGATACCAATCGCGCAAAGTGCCTTGTGCATAATGGCTCCTTTCTTTGAAGACGGCCTATTCCGTCCACTAAGCGACGTGAAAAATATCACGCTTCTCCATGCCAGAAGACCGGCTCTGTGTACTCAACAACCTCGGTCTTGACGCCAGTAACCTTGGTCATCATTTCCGAGATGTACAGAGCCTTGTCCAAATCCTTAAACAAGACTTGCTCGCCAGTGACTTCTGTGGAGCGGAGAATATAAAGCTCGGCAGGTTCAGGAGCTGGCTGCTGGACAATAGCAGGAGTTGCCTCTACGACCTTTTCCTCCTTCTTTGGAACAAACACCACCTTTGGAGTGGCCAGTTGCTCGCGCCAGGCAATCCACTTCTCCTTTGCGTCCTCTCCCTCAAAGCGCTTCTTGATAGAGTGGCCCGTCTTGTCGGTATAGTGTCCCTCGTACACATTATGACCGATTTTGCAAAAGCGATCCTTGCCGATAGACGCGATTACCTTTTCGCTTTGAGGCATGCTGCAATGCTCCTTCCACTTGGTTCGGTAAATCTTAGTGATACTCGGGTAGGATAGACCAAATTCTTTCGCGACCTGACGACAGGATTCTCCGTTGTGAACCTTTTCGAAAATCTTTTGATCGCGCTCTTCCTTGGTCATTCCATTAGGAAGCTTTGCCTGCACTATGAGTCTCCTTTCTTTTTGCCCTCCAAATATAAAAGCGAAAGGCCCTGCATAAAGCAGAGCCAATCGCTCAAAACCCAATACCTAGTAGACCGTAGCGTTAGAGCAGAAACCCGCAACGGTCGCTTGAGACACCCTAAGTCGCCTGGCAATCTGGCCATAGTTCAGGCCATTAGCGTACAGACAAAGAACCTTGTCCTTAAGCTTGTCCTTCCTAACGGCTCGACGCGCATTGAACTTAATGGTGTCATAGCGAACGCTCATGGGCGTTCTCCCTTCTCTACGGAACGCGGTATTGCGCTCCACTAAGAGGAGTGTAAAATATCAACTGCAAACTCTTTCCTATCGCAGTATTCTCCGCACCAGTCTGTCCAGTCAACGTGTGGCCAAGAGGTTATTTCGCATCCTTCCTCTGCCACGTAAGTCACGATTGGCGGATTGCGATGGCATGTTCCTTCGTCAAGCTCGCATCCGTCATCATGGTGGAAGAAATATCCACAGTTAACACACATCGGGGTTAGTCTAGGCATGGCACCACATATCCTTCTTTTTGGCACGCATGCATTATTGTCTTTCCATCATATGGGCAAAGGAGAGTAAACCATTCGCTTTTAAAGAAGCTTTCGAGTTCCTTGCACCGTGCCTTAGTTCGATGCGACACTTTACCCGTGGTCTTTATCTCATAGCGACGGTCTGCGCATGCCTCTCGATACTCTTCCACTGCATTTTCAACAATCCCAAAAGCTAAACAGACATACGGGTCGGAGATGTTTGTTGGATACACGCCCTTCATAAAAACCTCCTTAAAAAGAAAAGCAGGCGCTGAAATATCAACACCTGCTTTCTGGAACCTACAGGGCAGCCACAGTTAGGACTGCTCCACGCTTTATGAGTTCCTTAACTACCTGCTTGGCGGCGATAGTGCCGACTACCTTGTACGAGAGGTAGGTCGCACCGACCAGACCTCCCGCCATAATGCCGAGCCACACGCAACCAATAATCAGGTCCTTCTTCTCCTCATCCATGGTTTTTACTCCTTTCTTTTAACCGCCTCATGCGGTTCCATTAAGGAGCGTGTAAAACTTACTTGCTTCGAAGATGGGCTCGGAACTTCCTCTTTGCGTCCTTGACATTTCCGCCGTAGCGAAGCTCCTCGAGAATATAATCGTACTCTCGCAGATACCGCCACTTGCCGAGTCGAATGAGCCACGAGTCATAGACCTTCTTGTAATCCCCGTTCTGGAAAATATCCTTTGAGCGCCGAACCTTGCGATTTGCGAACTTCTTCTCGGTCTTATCCTCATCGTAGGCGAATACAACATTGTGGCGATAGCTGCGACTCATAATATCCTCCTTAGTTAGAAAGGAATGGGCCCGTCCTGAATTCCTGCCTTTTGGATGAGGAACGGCTTCCATTCGAGGTCGTCCTCTCCGGCTTCAATCCAACGCCTATACTTCTCAAGCCTCTTATTGATTCGGTTTTGAAGCTCCTTAATGATGAGCTCCTTAACCTTCTTGTCAGATGTTCGATATGGCACCACAATATCAATGTAATGCCCGTGGTCCTTCAAATAGTCAGGAGATTTAAGAAGCTGGTCAGTGTATACCTGAACTCCCTTTTCGGATTTCGCAATGCAGTAAATCTCCGGATTCTCTCGCTTATGATAGCATCGATAATGCGCAGTCTTGTATGCCATTCAGTTCCTTTCTTTTAAAACGCAAAGGCTCTGCGAATATCACAGAGCCTAGCGCTCGACGTTTGTTTACTTGTTACGGTAGACGAACGTATCCGTTACCCAGTTCCTGAACTTCCTAGCGTCGTCCTTAATAACCTCGCTCAATGGGCGATGCTGGATTCCGGCCTTGGCCTCTTCGAGTCGAAGAGCGCGCCAGCCCAGATATCCAGTCACTCCAAGAGTGAGGATTTGGCCGACGTTAATGTAGTACGAACGGTGGTTGGACATGCTTTGTCTCCTTTCCACGTATACAATACGTCCATTAAGAGGAGTGTAAAAAGCCAAAAGGCCCTGCAAATATCACAGGGCCTGGATGGCTAGGCTTCAGACATCTCGGTGTCTCGAGTTTGCTTCCTAGTAAGAGTTCGAACAGTCGACTCGGTCAGCTTTGTAATCTTGGCAATTTCGTCGTACTCATAGCCGTCATTCTTAAGCTCGGTGATGAACTTAAGAACCAGCTCATGCCAACGCTTGCGTCCGTTGTAAAGCCGCATCCTCTTCTGATACTCGCTCATTTCTCCTCCTTACATCGAGACGCTGAGTATCCTCAGCCCATTAAAGGAAGTGTAAAACTAAAAGTCTGAGCTCCAGTCTATATCGAGTTCCGAGCAAGCCTCTTCCCAAATTTCAAAAATATCATCTGGCATGCCATCGATGCTGTAGCCTCCATAGCCCGTATCGTACTCAGAATTCGGCTCCGGCCAATTATTAGCGTTCCAATCAATCCCGCCATTGGTATCGTAGATGATTTCGTACATAATAGTCTCCGAATAGGTTCAAATTGTCGATAATTGTCATTAGGCAGCCTTTCTTTTATGAGTAAATATCCATAAGAGTCCAAAACATGCCCTTAGACGCGCTTACAGCGCCTCGTTTACCTGGTCTTTTACAACACCGGTAAAAATTAGGAAAGGAACTTCGAATCCTCCAAAACTTTGAGGTATTCCCCTCCAATTCCGTTAATTTCCGACAGAGAATATAAATCCATGTCCTTGTAGTGATCCTCAATGCCATCTCGCTCAAGAATGCTGAAAAGCCTTGACAGCTGAGTAAAGTTGAAACCGTTTGCTTCTGCTGCTTTTATAAGCTGAGGGTCGTGTTTCTGAAGATAGCGGAACCGACGAAGTTTCTTAAGCGCCTTTCGGTAAATTGCCTGTGCCTGCTGATAGTGATTAAATCCTAACAAGTTTGCGATTTCCTTAAACGTAACCGCTCGCTTACGAAGGTCTAAAATCTGAACCTCTCGGTCATTTAACTCAACTCGCATCATTCTATGCTCCAAACTAATACAGTCCAATTCCTGCTCTGCGTCGTACAATTGTTACTGTTGGGCATTCGTATCTCGACCCCAGCTCCTGCTTAATTGCGTTCCTGGTTTTTGGACCAAAATATAAATCCGGTCCGTTTGCCCTTCGAATTTCCCTGTGCCTTTTTCTCTCGGCTCGACTTCCGTCGGAATATCCAGAGCCATACCCATAGTGGTAAAACAACGCGCAAAGAGCAATCATGATAACACTCAGTAAAATATAAACTGCGTCGTACATAGTAAAACTACTAGAAAGCACAGCTCCTCCTTTTCTAAAACAGAAGGACCGTGTTTTCACAGTCCTTCTGCCAGGCACTCAGTCGTCAGATGACAGCATGCGCCAGATAAAATAGACTGGCCAAGCTATCAAGGCTGCCAAACCAAGCACCCTGAAAAACTTATTGTCTTTTTCATCCATAGGCATCCTTTCTCTTAATGACCTACACTGCCATTAAGCCAAGTGTAAAAGTTATCCATCGATTTTGTTCCACTGCTCGAGAAGAAAATCATCGTCGTGGTCCCACTTTGATTCGGTGCCGTTAATCTCAGACTTAAAAGCTCCGATGGTATTAAGGAGCTCCTTACCCTTCTCCTTAAGAAGAGCTTCTCGCCTACTTAAGTCGTTACCGTATGCGATAATATCATCCGCGTTCTTCTTAAGCCGCCTGCGCTTGTCTTCGAGATAGGAGTTTTCCACGATCATAATAGACAGTCGACCAATATAAAACATCGCAAAATATGAAAGAAACTTAAGCATTTTCCCTCCTACTCATTTGGCTTATAATAGATTTCGTGAGTCGTCACGCTGCAGTCTTGATTAATCGTAGCGACGCATTCGTTCTCAGATATCAACCGCTCTAGATACCACTGCGCCTTCTTGAGGTCCTCGATTGCTCGACCCTTATTCCGATAACGCCACAGATACTTGATGCAGTTCCCCTTCAAATATCCAATAAACTCCTGATGCGTCATGCTAGCCTTAATAGCGTCGATGCACTCGATTCCTCCCTGTGTGTAGTGACTCGGATGGTTAATGTTGTCTGACATAAGTTCTCCTTTCTTTAAAACGCAAAGGGCGTGTGCCCCTTGCGCTAAACCTACAGAATGGTGTCCTCAGGATGCCTCTTCCTATATTCCTTATAGAGCATCCAAACAATCCAGATGAACAGAAGAGTCCCAAATCCAGACCCCAACAGAAACACTGTCACTCCAAGAGCAACCTTGAAGCAAACAAGTGCTGCTAAAACGCCTAGACACGCGACTCCAACTGCCATCGTGATTCGAAACGCCTTATCAAGAATAGTAAACATGATTCTCCTTTCACCTTTCCATATAGGCCATTAAGCAAAGTGTAAAATATAAACGAAAAGGAAAAGGGGGCTGTAAAGCCCCCTCGCGGTTAAGACCACATCCACTCGTCGAAGCTGAGATTATACATCTCTTCGAAGTCGGCGTTGGCTGCGGAAACGTCGTTGATGTCTACCACGTCTTCGGTCGTGTCATACCCAGTCAACGGACTATATACGACCACGACGATGCGAACGTGGCTGTCATCGACAACCTCGTACGCAAAGTACTTAGTAGTAATATATCCGTCACTCCAGGAATCCAGTTCCTCAAAGTGGTTCTTCATCTCCTCGGTCTCCGCAATCAACTCACGGGTCGAAGAGTCGAAACTCTTTTCGATGGTGGTGCTATCTGCCGCGAAGGCCTTTGCGGCCCCCACGATTCCTATCGCACTCAGAATAACAAACATGATCGCGACGATAGTAGTGATAATGATCTTCTTCATTTCTTTCTCCTTCATCACGACAGGGTTATTCCTGTCCATTAAACCGTGTGTAAAAACACAAGAAGGAGTAAAAAAAAAAGAACGGGTGGGATTAGGTCTAAGTCACCCACATCGTCAGTCCGTTGCCTTTTGGCAGTTCATTCTATGTTCTCGCCTTGGCTGCGAAACCTTAGCGAACGATAGACGCCATTAGTATCCGGAATCTTCATCCGGACCTTCCGTTCCATTAAACTGTGTGTAAAAATATAAAGAAAAAGAGAAAGGCCGTGTTGGTCTTTCTCATTACTCTACTCCATGCCCACGCTCGACATGAAGACTTCGTCATCAATGACGAAGATCTTAACGAGCATGGCGCAGATCGCAGTGGTAATGAGAGCCTCAAACATGACTCTCTCCTTTCCTTATCATAGAGGTCCCTTCAACCTCTCCATTAAATTGTGTGTAAAATATAAGCAAAAGGAAAAGAGAACTCATCTAACGCGCGGTGTCCGAATCAACCGCAGGCTAGAGATTATTCTCTTTCCTCCTTTCCATTAAATAGCGTGTAAAATATAAAAAGAAGAGCGCCTGTAAAAGACGCCCTTCTTTGGCTTACTCCTCGGTCTCATTCCCGGTCAAAGTGACCAGTCCTTGCATCTCCTTCTCAAGCTCGTCAACGCACTGGTACATGGCGACCCCGAAGAACATAACTCCGAGGCCAACACCAAGCATACCAATAGAGCTGATAAGCTCTGCCAGAACGCTAAAGAACGTAGTCATACTTTCTCCCTTCTTAAATGGATACCGAATTGTATCCATTTAATACGGTGTAAAATATAAAACGCAAAGGGCGTGTGCCCCTTGCGCTTTGGAGTCACTTCACAACTCGACATGAGTCTATGATGCCCTCAGCGGTCTCTTCGTCATAGACCATCATGAATAGCTGCTTTCCATATTTGGCCACGGCATTGATAGGCCCGTCGAATCCAAGAATGGCAAAGATATTGCCAACAAGGATTGCGACGCATCCTAAGAACACCACTACCAGCAAAAGGAACTGCGCTATAAAGCCAATGATGGCCTGTGCGAACTCCGAAAGCTGTTGCTTAATCATAACTTCTCCTTTCTTTGAAGTAACTACTCCACTAAGCAACGTGAAAAAAGAAGAGCCCATGTAAAACATGAGCCCTTCTTTGGCCTATCCCCTTAGTTAGGGACTTACTGACGCCGGAGCCACATCGAAGTCACCTTGGACTTCAAGATGTCAAATTGCTCGAAGTTTAAGGTCATTACTGCCAGACCGACGGTGGTGGCGGTGCTAAGCACTCGCGCAGGAGTGATGCCATGCTCAAGCTTAAGCTTATCCTGCTCAAGCTTGAAGTTGGCCAACTCCATATAACGATTGATCAGCTCCTGCCTCTCCGTCGAGTCAAGGTCCTCCATGACCCACGCTTCGCTGAGCTCTCGCATCTCAGCCTCGATAGGTGTCTCCTTCTTGACAAACGGCAAATTCATAAGTTCTCCTTTCTTTTGGTGGATAGAACTCCACTAAGCGGAATGTAAAATATCACTCCGCCAGATGCGCAGGATGAGTAACCTTTAAGGTAACTTTATCCTTCTCCGCGAGCTTCTCAGGATAGTCAGCAATGACGATGCTGTAAATATCCTTTTCAGGGTCACTAGAGTCAACCACCATCTGACCGTCACCCATGTACTTGTCCGAGCTAATCTTTAGAAGAGCACCAAGAAAAGCATCAACAGCAGTAATAGTACCAACAATTTGCTCGCCAAAAGGAAGACCCCAAATGCTAGCAAGGGCAAAATAAAGAGTGCCAATAGCAGGTAAAACAATTTGCGCCACCCACTTCAGGAAATCGTAAGTCTTATCCGACATAATCATAGCAAACTCCTAACAAATATCAAAAACCCAAAGGGCCTGCAACTTCCGCAGACCCTCTGGGCCGGAGGGGCAGTCCTAGTTCAGCTGCTCCTTCAGGTTCTCAGCTCGCTCAATGAGAGACTCAAGACGAGTCTCGCACTGGTCGCTGAGGCCACAGTTGATGATGTACTCAATCTGGGCCACAACGTCCAGATACTGACTCTGAATCGTGTTCTCCATTGTATTACCTTTCTCTGAAGGAGGTTGCCCCAATGGCATCCTCTCCATTAAAAGGTGTGTGAAAAGCGTTATTTACGTCCGTTGAGTACCTCTCCCCAGAGCTTATTGCGATACTCTTGGGCCTCCGGTCGCCAACGCCAATCCTTAGCCTTAATGCCGGCGAAGTGACGAATGTACGACGTATAACAAGGCTCGGTCCAATCATTAACGTTATACTCGGACGGCATGTCAAATATCCGTCCCTGGCACAGATAGTTAAACACGTCCTGCTCAAGCCAAGTATACTTTCGCATATTTAAAACATCGACGACTTCCTGCGCCTTACCGTCACGAAGCTTCTCCAAGTTGTATAGGGCCACTCCGGTATTGCAATAGAGCATGCCATTGTGCGTGCGATGTATTTCGTGACTTGCTGCGTAATAGCAGTAATCAACCGGAAGCGACCAAAGACCGTCAATGTTCTTAAGAACAACCGTGTCACAATCCAGAGACAGGATTCGGTCGATATGACTAAATTCCGGCATAAGTGCAAGAGCTGCCCGCATCATAGCAAAATATGTATACGGGGAGTCCATGTTAGGACCATTCTTAGCGAAGAATGTCTGACCGCTAACGTCAATTGCCTCTACGCATTCGGGAAGCTTTTCCGGAAACTCAGAGTCCTCGACAAGAATATAAATCTTATCGACATGACTGTTTGAAAGAAGAGACTTCGCTGTCATGACGATGTCTTCGTAAACAACTCGATTTCCGGTAATTACCGCATACTTTTTGTCCATGCGCACCTCCTACTCATATACCGTATGTTTAGTCACGTGCCCACAAAACACCCTTGTGTCGACGTAAATCGACCCGCCACTATTGCCGACCTTTTCGCAAAAATATAAATCTTCGCTTAGAGCAGCTCCGTTTGGATACGTAACGTAGAGGAACCATGGCTTGTTAAGCTTCTTAAGCAAGTCGACATCAATCAGGGCGCATCCAAATCCTCCACCCCTAACCTTCATCCGGTATGATTCGTGAATATCAGCCATTTTCTTAAGTTCGTTCATACCGTATCGGTTAGCTTCGGTATAGTTGGTGTCCGAGAAGCTAAATATCTCGGTTTTATGGGACCCGTCCTTTCTAGGATAGACTCCGAGAAGAACGTCTCCTGGATTCTTGTCAAAGAACGACGCTAGCGTATGCTTCGGAACCACGACGTCGCTATCGATTGTCAAAACGTAATCGTAGTTTCCATCTATTGCTTTTTGACAAATTTCGTTCCGTGCTCTGGCGCAATCGTATCCGCGAACAAACTCGAAGTCTGTCTTAGAAATGATTGACGGAATATAAAGGTTATAGATTGCCTTAAATACTTCCGGGTCAATCGTTTCAAACGTAGGGACCGCAATCAGAAGCTTAAACAATCCTTTTCCGTTAGCCACAAAATATCCTTTCTTTTATGGATGCTACTTCAGTTCCACTTCATCAATTCGATACGAAAATCGATGCTCCTCATACCCTCCGACATTTGAGCGGAATACATAGCCCGCTCCATGACCGTCCCCTTCTCGAGAATATGTCTTGCTGGCGATTTCGTTGTATCGAGCGTTAAGCGCCCCTTCTCCTGCCGACCGTGCGTCGTCAAGATACCTGAAGAGACCTATACGTCGCGTCTCGGTCTCGGAATATCCGCCAAGTTTAAGACGGCTTTCGAACCAAAGAACCTCGAAGATTATGCGCATGGTATCCTTTCTTTTGTATTAGATTAATCCTAAGCCTCCGGCTCTTCCTCGATATCTTCGGAGCCTTCCTGTACCTCGTCGTTAATCTCTTCGTCTGCTTCTCCATCATAAGGCTCGTCAATATCGGACCCGTCGTCGTAATCCTCGGCGCCAATTTGATCCTCGAGATTTGCGATGTTAATTTCGAGATCGTCTTTGACCTTGTTATACTGCTCAAGCTCGCTATCAAGCGGAGCCCTCTCGGCGTCCAACGCAGCCTGCTGCTCTTCAATTGCGGCGATTTGCTCCTCAAGCGCGGCTATCTTTGTGTTGGTCTCATCCAGAGTCGCCTGTAAGGTCTGAATTAGTTCGTCCATAGAATTCCTTTCTTTTGTGTTGGATCTATGCGGCAAAATCATCAACTGGGATGTTCTTCATCGGCAGCTTATCAACCTCTGCCATAATCTTATCGCCCGTGCCGTTACCGTTGTTCTCATGGTAAGGCTCGTACAGGTACTTCCTAAGATTCTCGTATTCGTCCGGTGTAATCCATCCTCGCTGAATATAATGAGAACCGAGCGTCACGATGCGGTCATGGGCGATACCAATAAGTAAGCGGGTAGTGGCATCGTTCTTAGAAAGCCTATTCTGAACGAATGCCCAAAACCCGCTAGATGCTACAACAGAACAGATGATGGTTACCACCATGGTAACGACCGGGTTGTTTAAATCCATAGTCTCTCCTAAGCGACCCTCTTGATGAAGAGCGAGGGGTCCTCGACAATCACCGTTGTCTCGCCGGTGTTAGTAATAGTGCAAGTCTCCGGACCGCAGCAGCACGTACGGACTGCGGTATTCTTCGCGACATTGTTCACATCGCCGGCTGCGGCAGTCGTGGAGACCATCGTAGTCTCGATAAGTGGGGAGCCGTTAATATAAATCGCCAGCTGAGCCACACCAGGAGCAGTAGCGCCAATATTAGCAGAGAAGTTAACCTCGTAGATGGCCTGCTGCTGACGAAGCGTCACAGCTCCCGAGCCAATACGATGACACTCCGCGCAACCAGTGTGCAGAATCTCAGTGTCGAAAGTAAGTGACTGACCAGGAGCGAGTTCCTGGCTAGCGGTGTTGGTAAGAATAATCACTTTAATCAACTCCTAGGAAATATAAATGTTATTTGAGCTTGTATTTATACGAACCCGCTTCTTTAACAACGTCTTGATTGACAATCAAATACGGGTCCGTAAACCCAGCAGTAAAGTCTTCTGGGTCAACGATTACATCGTATCCTATATTCTTATATTTTTCTGTAAATTTTTCCATGTTTGTTCGCTTGTCGTGGCCATCTTTCCACCAATTTTCAACATACGACGTTGTAAAATGTGCATAGCCATGAGCGAACTTCATGGCATCCGATCTATTATACGGTCCTACATATGGTTGCTTTGAAAGATTTTTGTAAACAGAACTTACTTTTTTGTCTGAATACTTTTCGCAAAGCCCGCTCACAAGTTCATAATCAACAAGTTCACCTATCGCGAACTCTTTGCTAAATTCGCGCATTGTCATATTTCCGAAATCTTTCATATACGCATCTACTGCGTCGTGTCCGGAAAGAAGCTTTGCGTCTTTTGTAAATTCGTATTGGGTTACTTTTGCTTTTTTAGCATTGGAGCCATATGTTGGATTTACGGATGGAAGGTATTTCGCCATGTCTTTATATTGAGATTCTGATTCCGTGCCAAATGTATAAAGGCCCGATTTGTTTGTGGTTCCTTTTGTATTGACACTAGTGATTCTTCGTACTGTGCTTCCTTTTTGTATGGTTTCATAACCATATCGTTTTCTTCCATCATCAGTTAAAGAACCGTCCGGATTCTGATACCTCCTAACACCCCACTTTTGACCTTTAATGCCATGGTGCGCTAAATATAAATACTGCATTCTCACCTCCAAATTTCCACCCGGGGATTTTTCTGGATTGAAAAAGAAAAACAGATACCCTGAAAATTGTTTCAGAATATCTGTTCTTGAGGCTACTTCTCAGTAGTCCAGTCGCTATGAAAGATCCTATCGTACCAATAAAGTACGCAGCGGCCTGTCCAAACCTCTATTCTGGTTGCCAGAAAGAGTCCGGCAAGAACGCCAGCTACTCCTACGATTAGCAGTTCCATAGCATCTCCTTTCTTTGAGTTTCCACCTCATTAAAAGGAGTGTAAAAGAAGGAGGGTGTGTAACAACCCTCCTAGTAAATGTCATCCGATAAATCTCTTTACGGATTCTTCCAACTCAAGCTTGCCATTAAGTATGCACTCGAATAGAAGTGCAACCTCATCTTCGTTGAGATGCTCATCGTTGATTATCAACGACTTAAGCCACTCTCTAACTTGGACTGGGCTGTGCTTCCCTCCTGCTATATACCAGCTAGCAACATATCGAGTTATCGGAATCCCTCGAACCTCGTCGGATGCCATGTACCACAGATTCATTTCTTCCTCCTTCCTTTGGCATTATTGCCATTAAAAGGAGTGTAAAAAGGGAAAGGGCGTGTAGCCCTAACCC
>AUXO016366785.1_pt1 | contig 15188 bp, 9 predicted proteins | sample 768731 | NCBI WGS metagenome assembly AUXO01 (sample SAMN02715735, study PRJNA202380) | gut metagenome | biome: sheep rumen | host: Ovis aries | place: New Zealand: Palmerston North
CCTGCCTTTGCATTCTTCATGTATAAGTCAACAAGGATATTTACCTGATTTTCGGAAATTTCTCCGCTGCTGTCAAATACATTCATAAGGGGATTATAGTGATTACTCATGCCGAAATCACTTGCATTGAACAGATAAACATTATAGCCTTTGGAAAGCAGATATGGTGCAAAACTTCTGAAAATATCACCGGAAGGGTCAGTTACAATTACACTTGCATTTTCCTGCAGCAAATTCGGCTTGATATACTTGAATGTTTTACCTGTACCAGTACCGCCTATGATAAGGACGTTTGCAGAACGGTTGACTTTCTTGTTGTTCAGTGAAAGTCCAAGTTCTTTGCCGTGATAAACCCCAAAAAGCATATTGTTGTCATTCTGTTCCATAAACTTATTTCTGAATTTCTTGAAGTCAGACGGAGTGCCAAGCCTTGCATTGCCGTGTTCATGTCCCACACGGCTCTGTTTTTTGGCATCATTGTCAAGCCATGTGAAAAGTCCGATAAGTCCCAGACCGCCTGCTCCGACACCGAAACCTGTCATAAATACGTCCTGATTAAACGGTGTCAGACGGAACGGAGCATCATTTTCAAGCCATTTGTAAACACATTCCAAACTGCTTGCCTTTCCTGCATGAGCAATGGAATAGGCATTTGCTTTCAGTCCAAGAAAAAGTCCGACTGCCAGACACGCTATCAGGAAAATTACAACTTTCTTCCAGCCACCTGTTTCTGTTTCCTTCGGTTTTGCAAAAACTATCTGGTCTTTTTTAATTTTATTGGTATATTTGCGTACTTCCGGATATTCTTTCTTTTCAGGCATCTGCTTTTCCGCAGTATTTTCCTCTTCCGCATCTGCACCGTTTACTTTTACAATTTTCGTACCGTCTTCGCTTTCCGCTTCATTTAAGCGTGCGAATGCCTGCCATACAGATTCTTTCCCCTGTTTCGCATCTTCTTTCATTTTTTCAGACGGTTCATCTTGGTACAGATAAACTTCTTCCTGCTCTTTCTGTGCAGTTTTTGTTACAAACTCCACTGCATTGCTGACACTGTTTACTTTCTGAATTTCCCTTTTGGAATCGTTCGTGCCGTTCAGAACTTTATCCAGTTCTGCGGCAGCAGGCGTTTCATCAGAATTCAGATGTTCTGTGACAGTTGTGCCGATTTTTCTGTCATTTTCCTCACGCTGTCGCTTTAATTTTTCAAGCAGATTGGTGATGTCTTCCTCAACACCTTTTTCTTTTTCTGATGAAGCTTCTTCACCCGATTTCTCTTCTTCTTCCAGAGGATTCGTAAAATCAGGGATAATTTCTGATTCGTCAGGTTCTGATTCATCAGGTACAAAGCCGAATTCATCAGGCATATCGCCATCTGATGTGAAATCTTCTCCATCAGGTATATCGGAATCTGTCTCTGAATCAAACATCAGTGTGTCAGGTTCATCAGGCACAAATTCATCAAACTGATTATCATCATCAAAAAAGTTCATTCCTTCACCACCAGTTCATAGTCCGTAATTTTGTAATTGTCAGGCGGAACACCTTCTGTATTCATAATTTCTTCCTGCGATTTGAAAATGATGTACAGTACAAATTTGTATGTTGCTGTACGGTCAATTTCAATTGATGAAAACAGAAGAAATTCTTTGTTTTCATCACCTTTGTAAAAAATTTTAAACTCGTTATCTTTGTAGACAACGTGCCATTTTCCGAGATTCATTTCTCCATTCAGGGCATAATTATAAAAATGCATGAATCCATATGTTTCCACTTCTTCTGCTTCATGGGCTACGTTGCTGGAAACAACACAGTCTTCCAGAATTACCATAGTTTTTGAAATCACTGCCATATCATTGATACGGAAATCCTGTTCTGCATTGCTTTTGGTATAAATATGGATAATTTTTGAATCCGAATACAATTCATAGCTTTGCTCAGAACAGACAGTCGGAGCTTCAATTGCTTCGATTTCCTGTTCAAATTTCCGTCCGTTGACAGCTTCGCTTGTCACACCATAAACAACTTTGCGTTTGGAATCCTCTGTTTCTTCTATCAGCTTGATTTTTTCCATGTCGTTGCCGTTCAGCAAAAGATACAACAGCAGGACTTTGCTGTCGTTGTTCTTCCTTTGGTATTTCGTAAACAAGAGCTTTTCACCTCTTCATAGTTTCTCTGTATATAAAGGGTAACAACGGTTATTTTTAACAGATGTCAGCAAGAATTCTCCCATCTCTGCGGATAGCAGGCATATAAAAGAAGGAAGTTCTGAAAAACAGAACTTCCCATCACTTTATTTATTAACATTATCCAGTTCATCATTATGGTAGCCATATACGGCATATCTGATGTAATTTCCGGAATAGGGGATGCTGCCGTCCATAGTCCACCAATAAGCAGTGTCGCCTTTTAAATCCATAACATCTTCCGGCTCTAAAGTATGAAGATAAATACTGCCAACATTATGGATTTCTGTAAGGTCAACTGTAACAGGAACATTTGCATAAATTTTTTGTCCGCTTGAAAGAGTAATATATTTTGTATAGTCTGTTTCTGTTATCTTATCTTTATATACTGTTGATTTGAGTTCTTCAAAAGCATCATAATTAAATTTTCCAATAAAGATTACTGCTTCCGGTTTACTGTATCGTTTCATTATTTCTCTTGTATTTTCGCCTTCTGCTCCTTCGTTTTTCCAGTTAGCGTTGCCAATATCAAAATCTTTTGTATCACATCCGTATTTTCTTACAAGCAAATCTATCGGAACAATTGAATTAGCATCTTCTACATTGCTTTTAAATGGTGCAGATTCATCTTCATTTCTGTAATTGAAATTTTCAAGTCCTGATTGTTTATAAATATAATTGATGAATCCGATATTGTCGCCTGCTGTACAGCAGCCTTTCATTTTATTGAAGTTTATTATTTCACCGTCTTCTGCTGATGGGTCTATGTCAGTATTTTTATTGACAGTTATTGTGCCGTTGCAAGTAACAGAAAGAAAATCGTGTGTTTTATGCACTTCACTGTAATGTCCTTTTCCTACCCATTTTAAAACAAGTTCTACAGCATCTTTGCGATTTTCCGATAAATCGGGATATTGTGCTTCAATCAGTTTCATAATGATACTGATGTCGTTAGAATTCAGTGTATATCCGGAAGTATGAATGTCTTCCTGTGTGCGGTCTGCTTGTTTTTTGTCCCATTTGTCGCCTATTTCAAGCGGAACATTAAAACCATACATATCTGTCCAGTCTGTTGAAAGTTTCATTAAAGCCAACTGCATATTATCAGTGTCCCAGCCCTTATAATCTTTTACGTCTCTGATTGGGAAAATTCCTTTTGCTTTTAGAAGCAGACAGTCAGCATCAAAAATATCACGAACCCATGTCTTCTCTGCAATATCCGCTGCTTTAATACCATTTTTCTCTGATGCAGTGTACCATTGTGTTCCATCATCAGTCGCCCACAGATTTACTCCTTGTCCGCCAGTGATTCGGCTGCCCTGAATATCTTTTGATACAAATTGTACTTCATTTCCAACACCATGTATCATATTGTAGAATATTTCTGCTTCATCTGCTCCCTCATATTTGATATTGATATACTTGCCACGCAATGTGTCATATCCATTATTTTCTAATTTGTATTCAGCAAGTGTACCATCTTCTGTGGGAACTTTTGAAGCAACAGGAAGTGGGTCTGCTATACCTGTCATTGCCATTTGTTCATTCGTTGCAGAAAATACAATGCCCTGATTATGCAGTCTGACGTGACCGCCACAGTATTGGAAATCATGTCCTTTGCAGTTTCTAATAAAAGTTTTTGTATGTTTTATAATAACTGTCTGCACATGACAATATCCATCGCTTCGTTTCGCAGTATCATTACTCCATTCTCCATTTTCTTCAATTCCGTCTTGTACAAGATTATAAAGAAAACCATCTTTTAAATATTGACACGGATAAGTTCTGTTACAATCTTTTGCTTTTTCATACCATATTTTTGTAATTTTATTTTTATCATCTGAAAGTGTAATTTCAGTATGATGTGAATCAAAAAATTCTTCCAAATATTCGTTTGCTTTTTCTATTGCTTCCCAATTGCGTGCTTGAAGATTATAAGCCTCATCATTTACTTTATAGTCGCTTTTAAAATCCTTATAAAGTCTTTCAGCCTTATATCCATCTTCTCCTTCTGGAAGATACCAACAATCACAATTATCATCAGTTTCTTCCACAAGATTTTGAATTTTATCCCATGTATCTTCGTCTCCAGTCATCTCTTCCCAAAGGCAGGGAGTTTCATTTTCTTTCAGGTTTGACATATCTATCTGAACAGCAAAACCGGCTTCTTCAGCATGAGAGCCGACAACACTAAATTTTATATCATTTCCATCAGCATCTTTTCCATTGATATATGGCTGTGGCTGACTGTCATTCCAGAAAATTGAAAATTTATTTGTAACAGGAGTGATACATAAGTTCATATCACTTGCCTGATTCTGACTCAATGTGATTTCTTTCAGATTTCCATCACTCAGTACATTATATTTATCAGTTGGCTTTCCTTCAGCATCACGGAGAACGTCATAAAAATTGACTTCAAAATACATTTCTTCCTGATGTGAAGTTTCCCAAAGAGAAACAGCATAATTTTCAATTGCTTTGAAAGAAACTGTGCCATTTGATGCTTTTGCTTCACTCCATTTCATGTCAGCGAACGGGTCATCTGTATCAGAAAACCAGCTTACTACTTTTGCTTTCGCCCATTTGAACCAAGTGCTTACATTATTTGCAGTATCAGCCCAAGTGATAGTAGACGGTTTCAAGCCCATAATATCTGTTAAAGCCGCATCAGACATACCGCCTGTATCAAACTGATACATTACATCTATCATGGAAAGAATGTCCTTGATATTGCAGGTATGACCGTTTTCAATTGAAGAATAACCAGAATCAAAGTTTTCTTCTTCTTTTCTTCTGTTGAACATATTGATATTTGTGCTGAATCCGGTTGTTGTTTTACCATCATATTTTTTTATCTCTGTTAAAAGTTCACGATTTTGATTCCAGTCAACAATTGAAATATTGTTTTCTTTGATTTCTTGTGTACATTCAAACGGATTGATATATAAATCATCATTTTCTGTACCATCATCATTAAAACCAAGCATCAGTCTTTCTATTTCGCTGACATATCCACTATAATTCTTATTTGCAGTACCATAGTTTCCATCAACTCTCTGACTGAAATTTAATTCATTGTCGCCTAAGTCTTTTATCCACTTGTCTTCTTGGTCTTTTAAAGTTTCATACAAAACAAAAGCAGTTTTGTCAGTATACTTGGGTTCTGTCATTGAAGCAATTGACATCATAATCATGATAAATAGCAATTGCTGAATACAAAGCAGTAAAAAAGCGGCGGCAGCAATTGCAAGATATTTGCCTGCTACTGCTTTTACAGCTTCCAGTGCAACAGAAACGGATTGCATGATTGCTGCCCCTGATTTTGCAGCAGACAAAACAGCTCTTCCGGCTTGGGTTCTGTTAAGAAGTGATGCAGCATATCTTTTTGCTCCGTCCTGAGCTTTGTTTTTGAGATTCTGGATTCCTCTTGAACTACGATTGATAATGCTGTTTTCATCTCTTTTGACACGATTCAGCTTTCCTTCAAGCTTTCGTGCGTATCTTTCATTGGCTTCAACGTCAACTTTTCTTGCTTTTGCAGAATTTACTTTCTTCTCTGTTTTCTTTGCAGTATCTTTCAGTGCAGAATTTCCGCTCGCATTAGTAATAGAAGAATGTCGCATTCTGTGCGTACTGATACGCATTTTTACAGCTTTTCCTGTACGGTATACAGAAGCAGCACTTTTTTTCGTGTACTTGAACGTTTTTTTCATGGTATTCAAATCCTGACGTAATTTTGCCATTTCTTCATCATCTGCTGTCAGTTTATTGAATACTCTCATGAATTTGGCTGAGAAATCAGCACTGAATTTTTTTATGTCAAAGCCCCATTCGCTGTCTGTATTGATTTTCACAAGCATATCTCTTGTTTTTTCGGAGATTCCAAGTTCTTTCAGTTCTTTTGCATCAAGGGCTTTCAAAGCATCTACATCAAACGTTCCGTCAGGTTTTACAAACTGATAGCCTTTTTCTGCTGCTCTTTTCAGAAAAGCTTCATTTACCTGTAAAATTCTTTCTCTTGTCAGTGGTGTATCAGCAGAAATTTCTATGCCTAACTCTTTTAATTCCTCTGAAAAATCTTTTTCCAATGCTTTTAATGCACTGAAACTGGACATCATCTTGTCCTTGTTTTCTACAAAGGCTGTTGCTGCATTCCATTCGCTTTCAGAAATACCCATTTCTGAAACTTCGGCAGCGGTATATTTTCTTAAATCCGCACTTGTAATTTCACCGATTTTCATGGATTCATAATCGGGATTATAAGAATTCTGCATTTTTTCGTAATCCACAATTTTTTGCAGTACACTTTCTGTTCCGGCAGCCTGCATCAGAAGACTTTCATTTTCGTCAAAACGCATCAGCTCGCCAATTTCATCTGCTTTTTGGCGAAATTCCTTGTTTACAGTGCTTTCTGCTGACTGTTTGTCAAGGGCTGACTGCAATGCTTTTTCTTCGTTTTCCGAAAGCTGTGCAGCAGGATTTATATCCAGTTTCATAATCACTGCACGTTCTCCGACATCCAGATTATTTGCAGTGTCTGCCAGATTTTCTGTTTTGGTTCTTGCAAAACGTTTCAGGGATTCCGTGACATTCCGCTGTTCTGTTTCAGAAAGCTGGGAAAAGGCTTCCGTAATCGTTTTCCCTGTCATAACTGTCTGCAGATGTGCAATCGCATTGTTTTCACTGCCACGAACCACATACGCTCTTGTACTTGCCGTAGAAATCATGTGCCGCATATTTTCCCTGTCATCAACAGAAAGGGAAATCTGCATTGTGTCACCATTTTTTTCATGCAGTCCGTCATTGATTCTGGAAAGCAGTTCTTTCTGAACAGAAGAAAACCTGTTATTGTCTTTCAGCATTTCATTCATTCTGTTCACTGTATCAGCCATATCTTTGTTCAGATGATAGTCAGAACGGAGATGACCGACAACATTTCCGGTATTTACCTGTTCTGTCAGTTCATTCATGACACCGCCATGAAAGAACATTCCGTCTGTCCTTGCACGGTCAAAAACGGTATACTCCTGCTGATACACTCTTGCCTGAATAATATTGGCATTATTTGCTTCTCTGTGAGCAGAAGTTCCTGCAATCGCTGCAAGTGCAGTAGGTGTGCCAATTCCGGCAGCAGTTCCGGCACTTGCTCCTGCCCTTGCCATACGTTTGTGATGCCGTTCCAGAATGCTGTTCCGCTGTGCTTCATCTTCTACAACTTTTCCGTTTATCATTACAACGCTGTTATTCAGTACAACCGCTGTTTCTTTTTTTCCGGAGTGAATACGAGGACTGTAGACATTAGACCAACCACGCTGATTTTCTGAATGTTCTTTTGTCTGGAACAGATTGTCTTCTTCACGTTTTTCCTTGTCGTATATTCCGAATGTTTCTGCCATTCCATGAAACTTCTGATAAATCCTGTAAACTTCATTGATGCCGTCAAGCTGATTGATAAGAAATCCATGAACTGTGGAATCAACATCTTTTATTTTGTTGAAATCTTCGTTATTGTCATATTGTAAATCCGTGTTTGTCTGCCTGTGTTCTTCATCATCAAGATTTTCACCTGTGTCACCATAATAGGCAGCAAGCATATCAGCGGAAGTCAGAAATTCCGCACCATATTCTTCACGCTCTGCTTTTTTCTGAAGCAAAGCATCATCAGAATCAGCATTGCCTGTTTTGTCCTGAATCTCTCTGATTTTCACAAGTTTTGGAATTTCAACCAGATACTGTCCGTTTATTTTCATAGACGGCATGACAGCATTGATATTATGTTCCTGCATATAGTTCTGGAATGTGGCTGCCTGCTCCTCATTTCTGAAAGCAATTCGTCTGTAATCGTCCTTTTCATAAGGATTGCCATGCAGTTCAGCAGAATGAAGTTTTTCAAACATACGATTTGTTTCTGCTTTATATTCGTCATTTACCGCTGAAAATAACATAGCAGAAAGTCCGGTTTTCTGTCCTGCAAGCTGACTTTCCAAATCTGTTGCTTCTCTCAGTGTTTCTCTGAGATTCATTTTTCATCACACACCTTTCATGCAGCATGGATTAAAGAAAACTTTCACCGTTGATAAATGCACCGTTTTCGTTATAACCAAAATTGCTTTCATAGTCAATGGTGTCTTCTTCATCTTCAGTATCTTCATACAGTTCTCTTGCCTGCTCCATTGCTTCGTACTCAATTTCGTCTCTGGTAAGCTGTTCTTTAAAATAATGTACTCTGTCAATCGGCAGTGCGATTTCAAGGGTATTATGTTCCAGTGAAAAGAATTGTGGCTGAAACAGAGAAAATGTATAGAAAATACTGAGCTGTTCTTCTTCTTTCAGCAAATCCATAATCAGAAAATAATCATTTGCCTGATTCTGAAGAAATTTTTCTGTTCCTCTTTTCAGTACTGCTTCATGCATCTGTCTGAGATGAAGCAGGTTTCCTGTTTCACCTGTTGTAAGCTGCACATAGACAAGTCCGTCATTGATTCTGACAGCACAGTCTGTTTCAAAAATATGCTGTTCTATATCCATCTGATGGCACTCGTTCGGTTTGATTTCTGCAATTTGTCTGACGGTTGCCACACAGTTGCAGTGTCTGCATTCACTGATACACTCTCTCAAAATTTGTAATTGTTCTTCAGGTGTATTATCATCTCTTGTCAGAAGAATTTTTTCTTTCATAATATCTCTGCCTTTCAATTCATTTTCATCAGGTTAATATACTGACTGTCCATGTGTACTGTATATCGCTGTCCGTTTTCATCAGCAATATATCCGCTCGTATTCAGTTCCGCTTTTTCATTTTCAAGATAAATAAAGTCACAGTACCCTGCAATGTTCTGGCGGAATGGGTAAATCTCTCCTTTGCCGAATCTTTTTCCAAAATTGGCAGGAATACATTCTCCCTCTACTGTTCTAACTTTCAGTTCACACTTTCCGGTGTTGATATTGAACACTGATACTTTCAGATGTCCGTCATTGTCAAAATGTGCATTTATCATCAGGCGAACCGTTCCTGTTACGCCAAATTTGATGTTAGTACCGTAAAAATAACGGCAGTCTGTAATGTCTGCTAATACTACTATCAGCGGTATGCTTGCCATAGGAGAGCAGTACTGTGTCGGAAATACATAAATCTTTGTCTGCTTGAAAGGTTCTTCCGCTTTCACATCAATCTCTGCATACCACATAGTTTTCTTGTTCTTGCAGGTTTCACTTTCCCTGTCCTGTACAGGTGTGTTGCCTTTGTCCCCAATTATTTTCTCTGTCTGTTTTTTCTGATTGAGTTTGTTCCGCTTCCGGCTTTTGTCCAGATACATCAGTTCCACACATTTCTGTATCTGAGCTTCTCTTTCGTCAGGATTGTACAGTTCTTCGGAAATGCCGTAGTACAAGTCATAGTAATTATCCTGTTTCGTCAGCAGTTCTTCCAGTTTCGGCATACAGTCCTTTTCTGCAATCAGATTGAATTTTTCGCCTTGTATTCTAAAAGGATAACAGCCTGTGATTCGTCTTACTGCAAGAATAAACTTACGCAGTATGTAGTTTCCATAAGCGTAGTTTCTTTCATTTGCTTTTCTCAAATCAACATTCATGCATATCAGATAATACTGATTTCCATATTTTTTTATCTGTTCGGAAAAATCATCAAACGCTTTCAGATTCGGATAACCGTCTTTATCTTCATAGACCTCTTTCCAAGTGAGCTGTACAGGTTCTTCACTTTTATATTTCTGATAAATTTCAGTCATTCACATCACCTTGAATCAATTCCTCTCTTATGAAAATCTCTGATTCTTTATATTCTTTTAAAATCTGTGCAACAAGTGTAATGCTGAATTCCGTTGTGCTGTAATTCTCATACTCCATCATATGACTGATTTTGTATGCATTTGCAGGGGTCATATCAATACCGTATTTTTCACACACAAAATTTATTCTTTGAAATCTTGAAAATTCTTCTTTATTCTTGAAATGATACTTGCTTTTCATTTCGTAAATAACACGTTTTACAAGTGTGTTCAAATAACTGATATTCTTTTTTTTGTAAATTTTGTCTGCCAGCTCTCTGTCTTTCAAAAGAATCACAAAGACTTCTGATTTTACATCATCTGTTTCAAAATGTGCCTTGATGCTGTTTATATCATTTGATTTAACAAGCATATTAAGTGTTTCCATTATCCATTCCCACATTTTCTTTGCTCTCCTTTTCCTTTATGATTTGATTTGCTATTTTGCCTGCTTCTTTCATAGTGTTTCCAAGGCAATAGCTTTCATTGCTTTCCCAGAAAGCTTCATCATGCAGAAATTTTTCTCTTGCTTCTTCTGTATTAAATTTCATAATCGTTTCCTTTCATACATACGCCAAATTTCCTAAACGTGCCATGAAAAAAATTCCTTTTTTTCTATTGTAGCACATTTAAGGAAATTTGTGTAAATCTTTTGACAAATATTTTAATTTTTTTTATACTTTTAGTAATCAATTCTTGCTTAAATTTATAGAATCGGAATTTTCCTGCTTTTCTTCCTTTTTCTTCAGTTTTTCTGCATCATTCGGGTTGGTACTCATAATTTTATACAGCTCCGAATTAGTCGGCAGTTTATAGTCCATTGGAATCATGACCGAACCATTGAAAACCAAACCCATACCGGACGGCTTCTCTTTGATATAGTCAATCAGAGTATCAGAAACATTAAACAGCTTCTGAATTGCATCACGCCCAAGCTGCAGCTGATTCAGAAATACGAAGAATCCGGTATTGTTGAACATGGCAGTTCCCTGCGAAGTACGGAGCAGGTCAGCAACGTCCTGTGTAATGCCTGTCATGATACCGCCATACTTACGGACACGCTTGTAGTATGCCTGAATCGTATTGGCTGAAGATTCTGACTGGAAGAAAAGATGAAATTCATCAAGATATACCCAGATAGATTTGTTGGTATGTTCACGGTCATTTTTTTCACGGTTCTTGACGATTCGTGTCCAGATGTTTGAAAGACAAACTTTCATTGCCATCTCACGCATATTGTCTTTCAGGTTCAGAAGATTAAATACAGTCAGTCTGTCACCTGTTCTGACATTTGTCTTGTAAGCGAATATGTTATAGTTTCCAATTGCATATTGTTCTATTATGTTGGCGACTTTCTGTGATTCCGGTGCATTATTTTTCCTTAAAATATTGTAAAAGTCTACCAGAGTAGGGCAGATTTCGGTATCAATATCATTCGGGTCTCCGTCATCATGTCTGCTTGTCATTTCATCAATGTAGTCTGTATACATTTCACGGCAAGCCTTATGAATGGCATTCACTTCAAGAATGTTGCAGTTTCTGCCTTTGCCTAAAATAGATTCCACAAGGGAAACCATGTAGTCACATTTATCTGCAAGCGGTGATGCTTTCGGGTCGTCCCATTCCATGTTCAAATCACAGGGATTGATATGGAAATCAGATTTCAGTTCCAAATCAATTACTACACCACCGAATGCTTCGGCAATGATGCGGTATTCATTTTCAGGGTCAAGGATAATCATATCGTCTGTACCGTCAAGCAAGTTCGGAATAATCTCTCCCTTTGTAAAAAACGATTTACCTGAACCGGACTGTCCGAAAATCATACCGTTTGCCAGTCTCGAACGTTTTCTGTCATACATAATCATATTCTGACTGATAGCATTGATTCCATAGAAATGTCCTTTCGGCTCTTGCAGTTCCTGATTGTTGAAGGGGAACAACGCACAGGCATTATCACTTGTCAGCATACGGTCAATATTTACTTTGCTGTCACCGCAAAGGCAAGTTGTGTTCAATCCGGAAACCTGCTGTCCGATAAGATATGTCGGAGTGACAGAGTAGTCAGCACACTTTGCTTTGTACTGTGTAGTAATCAAATTGATTTCTTCTTCTGTTTCACCAAAAATTGTTACTACCATTGTTGCGTAAAACAATTTCTTACCGCCACGCACAATGTCTTCACGGAGCTGTGCGGATTGTTCTCTTGCAGCTATCAAATCTTCATTCATCAAGGAAGGGTCATATCCATTCTTATATGCAGCCTGTGAAGCTTTGATAACATCTGCCTTGATAGATGTATTCTGCATCTTTACCAGAGCAACTGCTTTCTTTCTCGGAACAGTCTTTAACTGAATCACCGTTGACATCTCATATGGCATATTTGTCGTACTTGTAAGAAATCCTGTATCTAATGTCTGCGGCAGATTCTGATAGGCAAAGCTCTTGCAGTATCTTCCTTCATCCAGCATCAGGAGCTGTTTGTCTTTTGCAAAGCACTGCGGTGCAATCAAATCTTTGACAGATACGCCCGCCTTTTTCAGCTTGTGAAAGCTAAGAACTTCTCTGAAATTTCCATCACCGTCTTCATGTTTTTCAAAATATCTTCCATATTCCTGACGAAACGGAATTCCATTGTTTCCATTCAGAATACCATGCATTACTTCAAGACGTTCCAGAGCATCAAGCTGTCTGACACCTATCTTGTTGATAGCTTTGATTGCTTCATTCAGCGAGACATCAATTGCCGTAAACTCCAGTTCTGCTTCTGACAAAGAATTTTTTCTGACTGTCAGCATAAGGTATTTCTCTTTGGAAATATCGTTTCTGCCCTCTTTGATTTTCGTATCAATAATCTTATTGTAGTCAGCACGGTAATGGTCGAAACTGTCACTCTGCATTTTTACATGATAGGCATCTGACAGATTTCTTTCTGTTTTCTTCTTGTTCAGAATGATAACAGAAATATCTACATAGTCAGGAAACTTGCTGACAAACTTGGCATAGTTTTCAACAATTGTTATCTGATTTTCTTCTGGCTCTGTAATGAAATTACTGTCTACCAGTGCATACAGTTTGCTGTAACTTTTTTTGTCATAGGAAATCATGATACCGTTTTCTGTAATTCCAGAAAAATCAAGAACTTCCTGAACTGTCCTCGCCATTTTCTTTGGCTTGTCATTTCCTTTTTTTGCCTTTTGTGCCTTTGCCGTCTTTCCATTGGTCTTATTAAAAATTGCCATCTTGATTCTCCTTTACTGCTGCTTTTCCAGTGTGCGTTCTGCTTCTGCATTTTCTTCTGCTTTCTGCTTGCCGGAATAATATCTTACTTCAGCATCAAGCGTAAACATCATCATCTGTCCATAATCATATTTGTCATAGCTCAGTCTGTCCATATTGATTTTAACTCTTTCGTCCTTTTCTTTTTTCTCTCTGATGTAATTTCTAAAAGCATTTTCCAGCTCATTCAGTACGAAAGAAGTTTCTTCAGGCAGTACCTGCTTTACAAAACAGTACGCACCTTTTCTTCCTTCCCTGAAAAGTACTTTGTTTTTTTCAAACACTTTTTCTCGTTTCAGTCTGGTAAACATCATTCTTAAATCCAAGTTCTCAGGATTTTCTGCAAATTTTTTCTGCGGCGAATTTACGACATCATCATTGCCGTCAAGTTCAATCACATTTACAATATCTGTTCCCAGTTCAACAATATTATCTGTATATGAACCATGCATTATCATACTGCCCTGCTTCGGTACAGATTTCAATGCTTTCAGCTTTTCCAAATCCGCTTTTGTATAAGTGACAGCATTGCGTTTCATAATATCCTTGTAAACGGCTATCTGATTTGCCATGTTGTCAATTTCTTCTAACAGCGGAAGATATTTCAGAGAGTTTTTGTCAAATCCATGCCGTTCTGCAATCTGATGAATCTCAGTGATTTCGTCAATCAGTATCTGCTTTTCTTTCAGCATTTTTTCAATCTGTTCTTTTAAAGTCAATGCTTTCAGTTTCAGCACGGAATAGTTTCCGTTTTCTGTAGCACCATTCAGAATAGCAACTTCATATCCTAAATCTTCTTTCACATAATCAGAAAGTCTCTGATGCATACTGTTGAAATATTCTCTGTTCAGCAATTCGTATGCACACACTCGCTCCAGTTCTTTATCTTCATGTTTTTCCTTCCATTTTTCCAATGTGAAAAAAAAGGGACTTGTCGTTTCATAAGTAAAATCACCTTTTATCACCGGAATAAAGTCAAGATGCAGATGCGGTGTGTCCTCATCTTTATGCACAACTGCATTGATAATATTTTCTTTCCCAAAATCCTGACAGTAAAAATTATATACACTGCAGAAAAATTTTTTTTCATCTTCTTCTTTTACATTTTTAGGAAGTGTCACAACTGCTTCACATAAAACAACAATGTCATTTCTTTGAGGTACGAACACTTCTGCAATACGTTTATGAAAATCTTCTACTTTTCCTGATTTGATATGATAGTTTTCATGCGTTCTGTCATTGTCAATGCCGTCATTGGCGTGTTCAATGCCATCATATTCCGTGCGGTTGTTATGCAGAAACAAACGCCCGACAGAACTCTTCTTATATTTTGCAATACTTGCCATATACATTTCTCCTTACTGATTTTTTCCCTACCCTTCAAGGGTAACAACGGTTATTTTTTTATAAATGATTAACCTATAACTTGTTATAGGAGTTATTCTGTTGAATATATATTCAATACTGCATAACAAAAGCGACCAAGATTTTTCTTAGTCGCTTTACATAAGTTTTCTTTTTTATTTGCTTAACTTTTTTGTGGGTCAGTTCACACAACTGCAAGCCATTCATCAGAATCATAGGATTCGTTCATTTCCTTTTTCAAATCTTCTTCAAAGCTGTCAGGCAGATTCTGATTTTCTTTCAGCTTGTTCAGGCACTGCCGACAGAAACAGCTTGAAATTTTCGGCACGTCCCAGTTTTCATAATTATTCAGATATTTGCTGTCATAGTCAATCAGGAAAATCTGTTCCTTTGACTGATACTTACGCAGGCATACTCCGCAGCGTGTCTTGTTGAAATCTTCCAGCATCTCACCCTCATTGCCGTCTTCATTGCCGAGGATTTCAAACAGCATATCACAGATTTTGAAAACAGCATTTTTAGAAAGTTCTTTGTTGTCGTAAAGTTTCATAATACCTTCCAGTACATTTCC
>AUXO014599001.1_pt1 | contig 15187 bp, 18 predicted proteins | sample 768731 | NCBI WGS metagenome assembly AUXO01 (sample SAMN02715735, study PRJNA202380) | gut metagenome | biome: sheep rumen | host: Ovis aries | place: New Zealand: Palmerston North
AACGATTGGGACAGTGGTTATGATACGGCTATTGCAGAGGCATTTGAACATATCAAGAGAGTGCCAGTCGCAGACGTACAGCCTGCTGCTCAGCCGGCAGGTGATGAGACAGGTCTTTCATACGGAGATCTCAGCCAGTTCAATGAGATCCTCTTGGATGGGGATGCGCCATTCTGACAGGCGAGAATAAAGAGGCTGCTGACGCAGCCTCATATACTATTATTATATATAAAGGCAAGCGCCTGATGCCGGCGCATTGAATACTTGTAATGAGTATTATCCTATTGACCACGGAGCAAAGATCGGGAGGAAGAAAAATGCAGAGCAGGTATAGGGAAAAGTACTATGTGTGTGGAGACTACATGGAGCTGAGTCTGTATCCTGTATACAGGACAGCACGTCACAGAAGAAGAAAAGCAAAGCCGACAGCAGAGTGTCAGAAGAGAGTGAATGAGATGCATGCAGAGAACAAGTGCATCAGACTTGCACATGCAAACTTCACAGCTGATGACATGAAGGTGGATCTGACATATGACAGCAAGCATCTTCCGGAGGATGATGAATTGGCAGCGAGGGAACTTGCTAACTTCTTTCGAAGGGTTAAAAGATACAGGAGCAGGATAGGACTGCCGGAACTGAAATACATAGCAGTGACAGAGCGAGGAAGTCGGAGCGGCAGATATCATCATCACCTGATTATCAGCGGAGGACTTACACCTCAGGAGATAATATCGCTATGGGGGCGCGGATATGTACGCACAGACGGCTTGCAGTTCAACGAGAACGGAATAGCAGATCTGGTCAAGTATATCCTGAAGAAGTCAGTGGCATCCGGAAAACGCTGGAATCAGTCAAAGAACCTGATCCACCCACAGCCCGGGCAAAGAGACGGCAGAATATCAAAGAGAGCAGTTATGGAACTTGCAAGGGATACTGAGAACCGCCGGGAGTATGAGAGATACTTTGAGGGGTACTGTCTCGCAGAAGCAAGAAGAGTGTATAGTGACATCAGCGGCGGAGTTTACATATATGCACGTTTTTACAGTAAGGAGGCGGAGTTTTGCAGAGAGAAGAAGCGGAGCAGGTCGCACTGTTCCAGTGGGCGGAGTTTGCAAAGGTAAAATATCCGGAGCTTGATCTGCTATATCACATACCGAACGAAGGAAAGCGCAGTCCAGTTACAGGAGTCAGGCTGAAAAGAGCTGGCTTGAGGTCCGGAGTGCCTGATGTATGCCTTCCGACAGCGCATGGCGGATATGTAGGAATGTATATCGAGATGAAGTATGGCAGCAATAAGCCTACGGAGACGCAGAAAAAATGGCTCAGAGCACTGCGTGAGCAGGGACATTTAACAGCTGTATGCTACACATGGGAGCAGGCGAGAAAGCTGATAGAGGAGTATATTCAGCTGCCTTTGACTATAGCGAAGGAAGAGAGGAAATGAAATGACAGCTAAAGAGTACTTGGAGCAGCTTCCGGATATGCGTGTCAGGATAAATGCAATAAAAAGGAAAATAGCAGAATGTATGGAAAGAGCTTCTGACACTTCAGCTAAGATAAGCGGAGAACGTTCTGGTAGCGGAAGCAGAGGTAAAGTAGAAAAGAATGTAGAACAGGCAGTTGATATTGAGATCGAACTAAGGCAGCTTGTAAAGCAGTTTGAGCAGCTTGAACTCCGGGCATCAAAAGAAATATGCAGTTTGCCGACAAGCATTTATTCAGGGCTGCTCTTCGAAAAATACATAAATGGACTGAGCTGGGAGCAGGTCGCCGAGGCGATAGGCAAAGACGTAGACCACACACGGAAAGTGCTGCATAGCAAGGCACTTGCGGAATTTGACCGGCTCATACCCGAAAATACCCGTTTTTACCCTTGCATCACCCAGCCATAAAGTTATATAATGACATCATAGGAAACAGGAAAAGAGCCGGGAGTTCCCGGAATTTCTTCCGGCGCTCCTGTTTCCTTCCCCCGATCTTTTGTTCTACACATCATGATCTTATTTTATCTGCCGGTGACGGCAGACTTCTGGCAGGTTGGAACAGCGGCAGTTCGCAAGGCTCATAACCTTGAGGTCGTGGGTTCGAGTCCCACACCTGCAACCAGCAGCAGACATAGAAACTATATCTTCATAACAGAGTACCGTTCCTTTGGGAGCGGTATTTCTGCTATAAAGAATAATACCGTCTCATAGTGAGACGGTATCTGCATTATTGAAGATGAAGTTTTTCCATTAAAGCTTCTTGAAGAACAGCTGAGAAGTTGATGTCAGATTTTTCTGCCATAGTTATGAGACTGATATTTGTGCAATATGCTTACTGTTAATGAAATCAAAAAGCTGATACTCACAGGCAGAACGGATCTGTTTTATAAAGACTATACATGGCGCAAACTATCGCAGGAAGTGATAGCTGAAAACAATAACGAGTGTTATCAATGCAAGCTCATGGGGAAATATACAAGAGCAAAGCTGGTGCATCATGTAAAGCACCTGAAAGAGTATCCCGAATTAGCTTACGATCGCGTTTATACTGACTGTGAGGGAGTGCATATGCAGTTGATGCCTTTATGTTTCAACTGCCATGAAAGAATACATGAAAGAGGTTTGTATGTTCCAACACGAACGAAAGGGTTTACCAATGAAGAAAAATGGTGAACGTTTTTTATCCCCCCGGTCAGAAAATATGATTTATTCTCGGGGGGACTCGACCGAGGGGGGGAGAAGACAAAAGAGATTTTTGGCGTGAAATAAAAAAATTATTATATATGCCTTTTAAAGAATAAAGTGTGATTTTATCGAAGGAGGTTGAAAAAATGGCAAAAAACATCAAAAAATCACTGATTGATCAACTGAAAGCCCGGAATGCTGACATTGATGCTTTCACAGAGCTTATAGCCGATTATGAGGTGATGCACAAGGTCTGCATAGCTCTGAAGAAGGACATCAAGGAGCGTGGCACAGTCATCGACGATGTCACTTGTACAGGACGTGCGGTGAAAAAGCCTAACCCATCGATAAAGGAACTCAGAGATACCAACAAGGCTATGCTGGCAATTCTCAAACAGCTCGGTCTTGATACAGATACGGTCCGGGTGAAGTCAGAGGATGACGAACTGTAATGAGATCGACGATTATATCAGACTTGTACGTTCCGGCAAATACAGGTGCTGTAAGGAACAGTATCTGCTTTGTGATTTTGTCGAAAAGGCTTTTTCATTTGAGGATCTGAGAGTAGATCAGGAGCAGCTGAACAAGTATCTGAGTTATCAGAAGTATTTTCCGTTCAAGCTGTTTGAATGGGAAAAATTCTGTTTTGCGCTGCATAACTGCGTATATACCTCTGACGGAAGGCTCCGATTCCCGATACTCTTTATCTATGTAGGGCGTGGAGCAGGAAAGAATGGATATTTAGGCTTTGAGGACTTTTGTCTTCTTACGAAAACGAACGGTATTCAAGAGTACAACATAGATATTTTCGCGACATCCGAGGAACAGGCAAAGACGTCATGGGATGATGTCTACAACGTTCTGGAAAATAACTCTCGGATAATGGAACGTCACTTTGACTGGACGAAGGAACTGATCACTTGTACCGACACAAAATCTGAATTCCGCTTCCGGACTGCAAACGCCAAGACCAAAGACGGAGGACGTCCCGGAAAAGTAGATTTTGACGAAATACACGCTTATGAAAACTACAAGCTGATAGATGTAGCTACAACCGGCACTGGTAAGAAGAAGTTCCCGAGAAGGACATACTGTACTACAGACGGAGAAGTTAGAGAAGGGCCTTTAGACCACATGAAGGAAAGGGCACTTGATATCCTTGAAGGCAGAGTTCTTGATAACGGTCAGCTGCCGTTTGTATGCAGGCTTGATTCGGAAGAAGAAGTTCACGATAAGCTTAACTGGACTAAGGCTAATCCGTCGCTGCCTTTCCTTCCGGATCTTATGCAGGAAATGGAACTGGAATATTACGATTACTGCATTAATCCGGCAGCGAATGTATCATTCATGACCAAGCGAATGAACAGGCCGCCGAAAGTTCGTGAAAACGAAGTCACCACATGGGAAAACATATTGGCTACTAATATCCCTATTGCTGAAGAGGCGATATTTGGCAGACCTTGTGTAGCCGGTATTGACTACATGAAGACAAACGACTTTCTCGGAGCAGGACTGTTGTGGCGAGTGGGAGGTATCGACTACTGGCTTTCTCATACATGGATATGTTCGGAATCAGCTGACCTACACAGGATAAAACCACCGCTCAGAGAGTGGGAGGCGCTGGGATTGGTAACATTTGTTGATGCGGCTGAAATACCGCCGGAGCTGCCGTGCCTGTGGCTGGAGAATGAAGCAAAGAAGCGTAATGCCCAGATATTACAAGCGGGTATTGATGATTACCGTTATGCACTTCTGAAGAAGGCACTTCTTGAGATAAATTTGTCCGCAGACAAGGACTACGGCAATGTAATGCGGATACGTCCGAGTGATGAAATGAGAAGAGTACCGCTCATAACAAGTGGATTTGTCAATCATCGTTTTGCGTGGGGCGATTCACCTGTGATGCGGTGGATGTGCAACAACTCTAAGACTGAGACCAGCACCAAAGGCAATATCACTTACGGAAAGATCGAGCCAAAGTCACGAAAGACTGATACTTTCAAAGCTTTTGTTGCTGCCGAGTGCGCATCAGATGTGCTTGACAGCTATCAGAACACTGCAAGTTCTCCGATACTTGATATCGGAGTATTTTCATACTGAGAGGTGGTGAGAACACAAAATGAAGATCGTTGACTTTCTTGGCAGACTTTTCGGAAAGAACACATCCGGGCAGATCGTTGTTGATAATTGGAGATCAGATATACAGACAGGTGTAGCGCTTGAAGCGTTTGCTCTCTTCACGACCATTGAAATGATAGCCGGGCTTATGTCAAAATGTGAGTTCCGAACATATAAGCAGGGGAAAGAGATACGGCAGCACGAATGGGTGAATCTGAATTATCGTCCTAATAAGAATCAGAATTCTACGCAGTTCTGGCAGGAAGTGATATGCAAGCTGTTATACAGGCGAGAGTGTCTTGTCGTACCCTGGGGAGAAGAAAAGATAATAGCAGATTCGTTCTCGAAAGATGAATATGTCCTGACAGAAACAGTTTTTTCCGATGTTTCAAGAGGAAACTTTACGTTCCAGCGTCCTTTCGGGATGAGCGACGTCTACTATTTCCGGTATTCCAACAATGATGTACAAAGCATTATAGACAGTATTTTTGCTATGTATCAGCAGTTGATATCAAGTGCATCGCACAAATATATCAGAAACGGCAAAGAGAAAGGTATACTCAACATAACTGCTAAAGCTCAGGGTGATGTTAAGTTTGAAGAAAAGTTCAAGCAGCTTATGGAGAATTACTTCAAGAGTTATTTTGACAGTTCCATGAATAGCGTCCTACCTCTTTTCGAAGGCTACTCATACGATGTGAAAAATGGAAATTCTAAAGGTGAAAATGATGTCAGTGATATCAGCAGACTTGTAGACGGAGCACTTGCAAGAGCAGCTCAGGCTTTCAAGATACCATCTGCTCTTGTATGCGGGGATGTAGCAGGACTGAAGGACTCATACGATATAATGCTGACAAACTGCATTGATCCTCTTGCAGACCTTATCTCTGAGGAACTCACAAGCAAGCAGTTTTCACCGATCGAGATCATTCACGGTAATTATATCGAAGCAGACACGTCAACTATCAAGCACATCGATATATTCGGAATAGCCGACAAGATCGACAAGCTCATCGCCTGTGGTTTCTTCAGTATCGATGAAACAAGAGAGAAGGCAGGCTGCCATGAGATCGGTGAAAACTGGTCAAAGCAGCACTATATGACTAAGAATTATACAACAGCTGACATGACAATGAAAGGTGGTGAGGAATAATGAAAGCATTCTGGGAGATAAAGCAGCAGGCAGAAGTTCCTGAGGCACTTGACCTGTACATATATTCTGCTGTTGAAGCAGATTCCTATGACTGGTGGAATGGTGTAGAGATCAAGTCTGAGACATCAGCTGACTACTTCCGTGACAAGTTGGCAGAGTACAAGGACATCAGTCAGATCAATCTGTACATTAACAGTCTCGGAGGATCCGTAAAAGAGGGCGTAGCTATCTACAATCAGCTTCGCAGGCATCCTGCAAATGTAACAGCATATATAGACGGCTTCGCCTGTTCAGTCGCATCAGTTATTGCAATGGCAGCCGACAGGATCGTTATGCCGAAAAATGCCGTAATGATGATTCATAATGCATGGACCACAGCAATAGGAAATGCTAAGGAACTGAGAAAAGCAGCTGATGACCTGGATGTGCTCAATGAGGCAGCACGGCAGGCTTATCTTGTGAGATCCGGCGGCAAAATATCCGAGGAAAGGCTTGTTGAACTGCTCGATGCTGAGACCTATCTGACAGCAGAACAGTGTATAGAATACGGCTTTGCAGATGAGTATTCAGATAAGGATATCAACATTGAGGCAGCACGGCAGGCGTTACAGTCTGCAAAAGCAAATGGGGCAAAGCAGTACGCTGACCGAATAGAAAAGGTTTGTGCGCTCGCCTGCACAATTGACTTTAAAGCTGAGACCGGATCAAATCAGATATCAGATGAGACCGTAGTTGATAGCTTTATGAAATATTTCAAGTAATGAAAGGATGAAAAACTATGAGTATCAAAAATCTTGATGCACTTCAGCAGAGAAAAAACGAGATAATGAATAAGCTTGCTGATAGTGTCAGAAACAACGACACAGAAGCCATGAGCGCGGCTATGAACGAATGGCAGCTCTTTGTTGAAGAGCGTATCATGGAGCAGGCTAATGGAGTAGTACAGGCGACAGACCGCTCAATTCTTGCTGCTCGCGGAGTGAGACAGCTCACAACCGAAGAGACAAAGTTCTATGAGGACTTTATAGCCTCTGCAAAGCAGGAAGGAGTTATTACGAATATAACGTCTTCACTGCCTCCTACAGTTATAGATGCTGTCATGGAAGATGTAAAAAATGAGCATCCTCTTCTGGATTTCATTGACTTTACGAATACAGGGGCTGCATCTAAGTGGGTACTGAACGGACAGGGAGCTCAGGCAGCTACATGGGACGAACTCAATACTGAGCTTGTCAAGAAACTCAGTGGCGCCCTGGATGTGCTCGACATGACAGCCTGCAAGCTTTCAGCTTATATGTTCTGCACACAGGACATGCTTGATCTTGGACCTTCATGGCTGGATGCGTACTGCCGCGGTGTGCTTACAGATGCCCTTGCTGTCGGTCTTGAGACTGGTCTTGTAGACGGAAACGGTCTTAAACAGCCTACAGGTATGACAAGAAATTTCACAGGAAATCTCAATCAGACCACAGGTTATGCAAGAAAAACTGCAACTGCGGTCACATCTTTTGATGTGGTATCATATGGTGCTCTTCTTGCTAATCTTGCAAAGGATGCCTTCAACAAGCCCAGAGCAATATCCAAAGTTATACTCATCTGCAATCCTGTTGACTACTTCACCAAGATACTCCCTGCAACGACGCTGCTCACTGCTGGCGGAGAATACCGCTACAATGTACTTCCTTTCCCTACTGACATCATACAGTCTGTCGGAGTAGAGGCAGGTCATGCGGTTATCGGCATTGCAAAGAACTACTTTATGGGACTTGGCACAAGCAAGGGCGGAAAGCTTGAATACTCTGATGATTACAAGTTCGTCGAGGATCTCAGAACATACAAGATAAAACTCTACGGAAATGGCAGAGCCAAGGACATCAACAGCTTCCTCTACCTCGATATATCAAATTTACAGCCTCTCAATCTCACTGTAAATTCAATTGTCAGCGGATCTATCGAGAACACACCGAAGACTTCCTGAGGTGACTAATGATGCTGGAAGAGCTTAAAAATTATCTTGATATAACGTGGAACGACACCAATACAGACGATAAGGTCTCCGGCATACTTGAACGAGCGAAGCAGATACTGAACGGATATGCCGGCACAACACTCACATATGAGGACGGAGCAGACAAGCAGCTGCTCTTTGACTGCTGTCGGTATATCCGCAGTAATGCTCTGGAGGACTTCAAAAACAATTTCTCTGCGGAGCTGATAATTCTTCGTGCGAAATACTCCGTAAAGGCGGCTGAATCTGATGATGGAGAATAAAGAGTTCCTGCAATTCAATGACGGTGTTGCGGACATCTATTCCGTAAGGAATATTGCTCTGCCCGGTGACATGCCAAAGGAAGGACTTTGTATGAAATACCAGGCTGTCAGATTTGAATATCAGACTATAGGTGTCAAGCGTCACTATGAGGCTATGCAGGCGAATGCGCAGCTTGAAGAACTCATAAGATTACCGATGCACAGAGATATATCTTCTCAGGATGTTGCTGTCATAAACGGGAAGCGGTACATGATAAATCAGGTCCAGCATGACAGCGGAACACGGCCGCCAAGTTCAAAACTATCTCTTATACGATCGGAGGAATCATATGACGGTACAGAGTTTTAAGGCACTGCTGCTGACAGTGGGATGTGATGTCTTCCATTTTGAATCACATAAAAAATCCGAGTACATTGTATGGCATGAGACTGGAGGTATGAAACTTTCAGGAGACAATGCTACAGCTGAGAGCGGAACGATCATCGCGGTCGATTATTTCACAAAAGAGGAGTATCCGGAAATACCTGAGCGTATAGCAGCGGTTCTCGGGAACTGTGATGAGATATCTCTAAGTGATCGTACAGTTATCTATGAAGAAGATACAAGGCTGACGCATTACGCATGGACCTGCGAGGTGGTATAAATGGGATAAAAACATCCGGGCTTGATGCACTGACAGCTGAACTTGGCAGACTTGCCAATGCTGTGGGCGGCGATCTGACTGAACGCATGCTTGATGCCGGTGCAGAAGCGGCTGCTGAGGACTGGAAAGAAGGTATATCGGAAGCTGGACATATTGACAGCGGAGAAATGCTGAAAAGTGTTGCTCCGGCTCCGGTCACAGGAAAGGGCAGAAGAGAAGTGTATCCGCTCGGAACTGACAGCAAAGGCGTAAGGAACGCTGAAAAGGCATATATACTGAATTACGGCACAAGTAAGCGCCGTGGTGACAGATTTGTTGATAAGATCCAGAAAAATGCGGAGACTGACTGCTACAAAGCAATGGCAAGAGTCTTCGATGATAATATGAAAGGATGAGAATAATGGCAAGAATAGGACTTAAATACCCTGTAGCAGCACCAATTACAGCAGAACCTTCCGGCGCTATGCCAACATATGGTACAGGTTTTGTGATAGGAAAGGCAGTGTCTGCTAACAAGAACATCACTTCAAACGACAATCCCCTCTATGGAGATGATGCAATAGCAGAAAACGATTCATCGTTCTCTGAAGGAACTATTGAACTTGGTGTTACTGACTTTGGTACAGAGATATCAGACAATGCTGAGATCCAGGCTGCACTTCTCGGTCATACTATCGTGACCGAAGGGACTGGTGAGTCTGCCGTCAAGGTCACACAGAAGAAAGCGGACGACGTTGCGCCGTATGTTGGTCTCGGATATTACAAGACCAAAAAGATCAACAATGTGCTTATGTATGAAGCGACGCTTTTATACAAGGTACAGTTTCAGCTGCCTTCTGAATCGACTAATACAAAAGGCAAAAGCATAGAATGGCAGACTCCTTCTATCACTGGCAGAATCATGAGTCTTGCGGACAACTCCGGTCATTATGAAGCGACGGCGATGTTTACAACGGAAGCGGCTTGCAGAGAATGGCTCAACAGCAAGCTCAATATCAGTGACTCACCGGCTCAGATCGGAGGTTAAAATGCAGAAGATAAAGCTTTCCGGTAAAGAATATGGATTATATTACAGCACCAAAGCTATGCTTGACATAGAAAAAAGATGCGGTGATATAGCCGAGATAAAAGAATGGCTCAGCAGCGGTACAAAAGGTGAGACATTCCGGAAACTCGCCGAAGTTATCACAGATCTGATCAACGGAGAAGTATTCAGACATAATTCGGACATTGCTCTTGGACTGTGTGACGGTGAAAAGCTTCCGTATATGGATGAAGAGAATGTTATAAATATTATGTCTCCTGCGGATATACGGAAATATGAAAATGCTGTATTCTCTTCGATAGTTGAAGGAATGAAAGTTGATTTCCCGGAAGGTATAGATGAGCCGGATCCGGATCTTGCAGATGTTGAATCTGAAAAAAACGCGTAGGGCGGAGAAATGATATTCTCCGCCTTTTTACATACGGGTACGAAGTAGGGATGTCCAGAGCGGACATCCTGTACTTCAGTTATGGCGAGATCATCACGATGTGGCTTAATAAGAAGGCAGGTGAGATAAATGTCCGAAAGAGAGATCAAAACGACGCTTACGCTTGATGGTGCTGACAGATTCAACAAGGAACTGCGCTCGGCAGATAGTGAACTTAAAATCCTCGCCAAAGAGCTTGGAAATCTTACGTCTAACTATAACAGTAATATCAAATCAATGTCATCACTCGCATCTCAGCAGAAGAACCTTAAAGATCAGGTCGCTATAAACGAGAGCAAAGTCAGAGGGCTTGGAGATGCAGTAACATCTCAGACGGCTAAGTATAAGGAACAGAAATCAGAGCTGGAGCGCCTTATAAGAGAGCAGGGAGCAGAATCTGATGAAGTTATAAAACAGGCGAAAGAAGTTCGCAGCGCTGAAATAGAACTCGATAAATACCGAAGACAGCTTGCAGATTCTGAAACTGCCCTTATGAAAAGCCGTTCGGCACTAAACAGCTTCAATGAGGAAAACGGAAGAACTAAGCTCGGGCAGGTTTTCACAGCGGGTAAAGCGGCGATATCGGAGTTCGGTGAAAAGGTTTCAGCAGTTTCTGATAAATTCCGTCCGCTTACATCAGCAGTGAAGGAAGTAACCACAGCAGCGGCAAAGATATCATTCAAAGCCGCAGAATCAGGAGCAAAGGCGTTTGCCGCGACTGTAGAAACAGGGATGAAGGCAGCGTATTCCGCACTCGGAACTTATACCAAGACTGTTGCTGCTGCATCAGTTACTGCGTTCAGCGGCGCGGCAGCCGGTGCTGCTGCACTAACAAAAAGCGTTATATCTGCGGCATCTGAGTTATCTGAATACGGAGATAATATTGATAAGATGTCACAGAAAATGGGCATGTCTGCTGAGGCATATCAGGAATGGGATGCGATCATGCAGCACAATGGTCTGTCAATAGATTCTTTGAAATCATCGATGAAAACGCTTGCAACTGCCGCAGAGACCGGCAGTGATGCTTTCAGCAGACTTGGTATATCTCAGGAGCAGATATCATCAATGTCACAGGAAGAACTGTTTTCTGCAACTATTTCTGCTCTGCAAAATGTGGAAAATGAGACCGAAAGGACGTATCTTGCAAGTAAGGTGCTTGGTAAGGGTGCTACTGAACTTGGTGCGCTGCTTAATTCAAGTGCAGAAGAAACTGAAGCACTCAGACAGCGTGTTCATGATCTTGGCGGCATAATGTCAGATGACGCTGTCAAAGCTTCTGCACGATTTGCGGATGACCTACAGGACATGAAAACAGCTATATCCGGCGTTAAGAGAAGTATAACAGCAGAATTCCTGCCCGGACTTAGCAGCATGATGGAAGGCATTGCAAAGGTCTATGCTGGTGAAGAAGGCGGAGCTGAACTACTTGATAAAGGCGTAGACGAAATGATAGGATCTATTGACAGAGTAAGTGACCGGATTGCTGATATGGCTGATAAGTCAGTGCCTATTATAGAAGCTGCATTGAATGGTATTGGAAAAGTCGTTCAAAAATCCGTCCCCGTCATAGTAAAGAAAATACCGCCTCTTGTAGAAAAAGTTGTACCGCAGCTTGTGAAGACAAGTGCCAATATATTATCAGAGCTCACCAAGAACGTCAGTGCGTTGATGCCTAAATTTATGAGCGATACACTTCCGGGACTTGTGTCAGCAGCTCAGAGCAGGCTTCCGGGAGTTGTAAGATCGCTTACTTCTGCGGTCAACGGTACAGTACTTGCACTTGGCGACGTTGTCATAGCAGCACTTCCCGTTATCACAGATACTATTATTCCTGAGTTGATAGCGGGTGCTGTAGATCTCATTACAGGCATAACCGAAAAGCTGCCTGATTTCCTTCCGATAGTGATAGACGGAGCAGAAACACTGTTCTTTGGACTTATAGACGGACTTAATTCTGTTGCAGATACTCTTCTGCCGCTTATACCCGGATTAATAACTGATGCTGCATCGGGCCTTACGGAGAGTTTACCGGTATTTCTTGGTAGCTCAATAGAATTATTCGGAAAGCTTATCGAAGGACTCGACAGTGCTATAGAAGCCTTACTGCCAATGATTCCGGATCTTGTAAATAATGCAGCTGATACTATAGTCACAAATGCACCCACGCTGCTGAGCAGTGCAGAGTCACTTTTTGGTAAATTGCTGACGGCTCTTGAAAAAACTACAGAACAGTTATTGCCTAAGCTGCCACAGCTTGTTAGTGATATGGGGAAAAAGATCACTGACAATATAGGTACAATCATATCAGCAGGAACCGATCTGCTTACCGGTCTTATAGACGGTATAGCTGATGCAGTGCCTACACTTATGCAGGAATCGACAAGGATAGTAGTACAGACAGCGTTAGAATTGACCAAAAAAGAAAATCTCGGCAGACTTCTCAGTGCAGGTGCGAAACTGATAAAGAAAATGGCAGAAGGATTTCCTGATGCGATCAAGTACATAGGAGAAAATCTCCCGGAGATCATTAACAATATCTGGGATTCTCTCATGGAAGTTGATTGGCTTGATCTTGGTGTGAATATCGTAAAGGGCATTCTTGAAGGCTTCCTGAATCTTGGCGATATCATATGGGACTACGTCTCAGATCTTGGAAGCCAGATCGAAGGATCTATAAAGGATTTCTTTGGTATTTCATCACCTTCAAAGCTGATGCGAGATGAAGTTGGTGTATACCTCGCAGAAGGTGTTGCTGTCGGTTTCACTGATAACATGGACAAGCTGGCTGATGACATGGCAGAAAGTATTCCGCATGATTTCGATACAAGTGTGAATATCAGCAGATCAATGAATGTTATCGACAGCATCAGTTCAGCACAGCCTCGGGATTCACGTTCTGTATCGATATATATCAACATAGCTGAGGCATCTCTGGGTAACAGGGCGGATATCCGCAGTACAGCTGAAATGCTTGCCAAAGAGGCTCAGTCACAGCTTTTTGCGGTAGGAATGAGGTGAAAATATGAGCTATTTTATTTTCAAGGGAGTTGACAGCAGAGCTTTCGGACTGCTTGAGCGGATCCCTATGCGTCCGCGTGCCAATGAAGGCTATGAAACGATAAGCATTCCAGGGCGCATGGAAACGATATCGTCACCTACAGGAATATGGGAAGATATACCTCTGCCTTGTACGATCGGAATAAAATCTAAGGCAGCTGTCAGAGAAATGTACAAATGGCTGACAGGACCTGGTGAGCTGATATTCAGCGACAGACCGGGAGAGAAATACATAGTTAAACGTACAGTTCTTTCACCGGAGTACCTGTCTGTACGATTCGGAAAGGTGAATGTAGAGTTTACATGCTCACCTTTTGCATACGCAGTTGAACCTACAGTAATAGATGTTGGAACTGCATATACGGAAGTTGCTAATAATAGCAGTATTTACTCTGCACCTCTGATCGAGATAAAGATAAAAAAGGATCCTGCTCCTATTCTGAAGGGAGATGTGAATTTTGACGGTAAGATAGATGCGAGAGATGCTTCATTGGTACTTTCAGAGTATGCAGATACATCAGCTGGTCTTCCACCTACATTTACACCGGAGCAGGAAGAGGCAGCTGATATGAATAATGACGGACTCATTGATGCGAGAGATGCAAATGCTATACTCGCTATCTATGCTGACGGTGGAGTAAAGGATCCGTCAACACCGGCATCGAATGTGATTATCTATACAAATGGTGCTCAGTTGATAGTAGGTATACCGGATGAGGTGATACTAAACGGATTCACAGTCGTTGTTGACTGCGGTTTGAATCTAATATATTACCTTGACGCAGAAGATAATATGGTGAATATCATGAATTACAGCAGCCTTGATTTGCCGCTGCTGCATGATGGAATGAACTACATGAAGTATGAAGGTGATAATGTTGAAAGTGTAAAAGTAACTATTAATGAGAGGTGGTTGTGATGACAGGCACAGGAACGCAGAACGATCCGTATATCGTGGACGAATGGCCTGATTTCGTGACGGCGGCAGGCACTTCCGGTGTATATGTCAAGGTGGCTGATGATACGGTCTGGGATATGAACAGCATTGCACCGGAGGGATTAACACGATCGTTGCAAGTTAATGCAAATGTTGACGGTAGTGGTGTGAAAATCGTCAATCTGCATATTGAAAATTTATCTGCTGTAATAATAAATGCAAATGGGTACTTAGAAAACATTAATTTTACTGATGTCTTTGCAAAAGCAACGAATGGCAACTATTATTTCATTGGGCGTTCACAGAATGTCAAATCTGGGGAAGTCGGAAGGTACATTTCTATCACAGGCAAATTCTATGGATATGGTATATCAGGTTCAGCTAAAAAGATATATGCTATTTTCGGTAATGGTAGTGATACGTCTTTCACGAGTTGCTCTACCAATGTAGAACTATACGGCACAGCGCAGTTGTGCAAAGATACCATCAACTCGGGAACTTATTCCCCTATGCTTGTCAATTGTAATCTAAAATATGTTCGACTTCCGATAAGTGGCGTTTACGCATGGCAAAACCGCATCGCAGTTAAAAATTCTTGGGTGGAAGGTTCAGAGTATACAACCGTTTGCATTTCAGATTCATCAGAGAATAGTATTTTCAATGTATCAGCGTTCGGGAATATCACAGATGGGAACAGCAGAACATGTCTGCTATGGAATTCTGACAAAATTGAATCGGGGGTGTCTATATCAAGCGGCATCAAATTATGCTCGGAAGCCCAGCTTCAGGACGCTGCATATCTGGCATCCATAGGCTTCCCCATAGGAGTTGACTGACATGGCGTGGATAATGGGAGAGGACGG
>AUXO017457947.1_pt1 | contig 15185 bp, 14 predicted proteins | sample 768731 | NCBI WGS metagenome assembly AUXO01 (sample SAMN02715735, study PRJNA202380) | gut metagenome | biome: sheep rumen | host: Ovis aries | place: New Zealand: Palmerston North
TTCCGTGACGCCAAAGTTCCTTTGGATATAATCTCTGCACAAACAGGATTTACCATCGACGAAATCAAAGCTTTGTAAACATGCGACCGCTCCCTTGCTCAAGGGAGCTTTTTCTTGAGCAAATTTTTCCGCATCACGAATCCCACAAACAACACCAAACAGGTTACAACGCCTCGGCAGAGGAGTGCCGAAGATGTTGTGGCGGGTGAACGGATGAACGAAGGAATTCATACAATTATTTTTTTATTGATTCAACAACTTGGTAGTGTAAATCAAACAACGAACTATGACACAATTTGATTTATGTTGCCCCTTGTTAAAGAATGAATTAATACTTATAATATCCAAATTTTATCATAAACAACTTAATATACGCAATCATATCAATTATAAAATACAACCTTTTTCTTATACAAAAGATGGTGAACTTTCTTTTTCTGTCAATGCCATCTGTGGAGCCCAAAACTAAAGCATCTCTAAATATGTCATTACGCCTAATGACATCCTTAAACTTTTTTACACGCAATGAATAATTTTCATTATTATTAGGATTAAAGTATGTCGTTACGGCAATTGTTACAATCGCGTATAATGTATCTTGGAGTAAGACCTTTTCAAATTCATCCCTACGCTCAAAGTTTTCAATTTCCTTTTTTATTTCAGTGTAGCAATCCGCCAAATACTGAGCATTTCGTTCATCAATAATCTTTGTAATTGAAGTTGGGTTATACCTATAATGATAAAGGTATTCATCAATATAAAGGCACTTTTTACACGAGTAAAAGGCTCTAAGACTATATTCAGTATCTTCAGAACCCTGCCTTAGTTTAGGATTGCTTATTAGATTGTTACATCGTGCATGATTTGTGCTTACCAATTTGCCGCATGCAGACGCAACTCCTGCAAGATGATCTAATGACATTCTCGACAATTCAATGCACCCATTCCTGTCATATTGAATTTCTTTTTTGTCGCTTTGAAGTTTCCATTTTCCCTTGATTGATTTTGATTCTAGTTCCTCAATCATATTAAAGAAAATCAAATCAACATCGGAATGTCGGTTAATCGCTGCCACCAATTTTTCACAGGAATCCAAGTCAATCCAGTCGTCACTATCCACATACATGTGCCAATCACCGGTCATTGCGTCGAACCCCGCGTTTCGAGCAGACACAAGCCCACCATTTTCCTTGTGGATTACCTTGACCCGCTTATCCCTTGATGCATATTCATCGCACATTTTGCCACATTTGTCAGGCGATCCGTCATCTACAAGAATGATTTCATTATTTTTATAAGTCTGATTCAATAAACTTTGCACGCACTTGTCAAGAAACTTCTCGACATTATAAACCGGAACGATAATAGAAATGAGAGGTGTAATGGTCATAGTAATTACTTCTTCAAATTTTTGAGAATTAGCTTAAGATTCATAGGAACGATGTTTTTTACTTTTGATATAAAAGATTGCTTGTATGGCATATGCTTTCTAAAGTATTCCTCTACAGGCAAGTCATTTATTTCGTCATAAACATGATCTCGAACAGAAGAAACACGCGGTGTGGGAGCGTTAAGATTGTGGTTTCCTTTACAAGCGTACTCCAAATCACTTTCTACGAATTCAAATTCTCCACAAACATTATTCCAAGCTTGCACTCCATTGTCCGTATTCAAAAGAACCAAAGACACTCCCTTCGTGGAATAAAATTCAGGATGATACTTTTCAACACCCCAATAATCAGCAATGGTTATATCGCCAGATCGTTTCTTTTGTGAATAGTGACAAGAATAACAGCATTCACGATAAATGTAACCTTCTAAAAAATACATATAATAAGGGTCGTCTGTACAATTACCATGTTTGTACTGATTATTGTATTTGTATTTGTATCCGAGTCCCCAACCACCATGCTTGTCTCGGAAAGTGAATTCCGTAATATTTGACCCATGATGTTTTTGCTTTAATAGTTCAAGATATTTGGAAAATAAAAGCTGAGAAGGAACTCCATGACAAATAATATCAATAAGAAGTAGATTCGGATTTGGTTTCCCGATAAAAGAGCGAAGCCCTGCAATCTGACAAGGAGTCCCGCTATAAAGAATCTTTTTCCCTTCATTCAGTAATTGCTTTACTTCGGAAAACGAATTGACCGTATTGCATTGAACATACTTGGAATTAAGCAGGGGAGGCAATTCGTCAATAGTGGTAGCCTTCATGTGCTTGACATTCATGTTCTCGTCGTAAGCGGCGCCGAAAACAATCCAACCGTCCTTAATCGCTGCTGTTGCAAGTCCGGCGAATGCTCCACCTGAGGCCGACATATACAAGGTCTTTTCGTCTTTCAGTTTTGCGGCAAGTGTTTGCTTTACATCAGAAATTAATTCTGTTGTTCGATTCTGAGGACATCTTTTGGCACAAAGCCCACAATTTACGCACTTATCCTGATCAATACTGGGAGTGAGAAACCCTTCCTTATCTTGGACCATGCTTATACAATGGTGTGGACAAATTTGTTCACACATTCGGCATCCAGTGCATAATTCGGTAATTCGTTCCATTTTACCCCACCGCATCTTTTAACAGTTCTACAGTTTTATTTCTTTCTTGTTCAAGAATCGCATTTACTTTCGCAAAATCAATATTCGCCATATTCACATATTCACCAATGTCATTCAGATCCTCAATATGACGATTTTCTAAATGCAGTAAATCCAAAAGGCTCTTTATTCTTCCTCCATATTCTGGCAAAAAGCTTAAGAATTGTTTGTTTAAATTGGATGCAAACGCAGAACAATGGAAAGAATCCGTCAACACAAAATCAGCGTGATCGATAAACGAAATAAAGTCTTCTACTTGTGGCATTGGCAAATGAATGTCTGCCGGTAAAAACATTTTGTCAAATCGATGGCAAAAACGGATAAGCTTTAGTCCTTTTTTCTTGCAAAATTCAATTGCGAATTTGTCAAAAGACCTGTTGGTATTCAACTGATATAAAAGGCAATAACCTTTGCAATTTATCGGTTTTGAAAATTTTCGCCAAAAATCGGCTGTCATTTGCAAAGTTGGATCTACGACCTGATATGCCTTAATTCCCAAGTCATTGCAAATATTTACAGCACTGTTTTCTCGCACAGATATGAACGAATATTTGGATAGAAGTTCTTTCGTGCGAGCCTTTTCATTTTCGTCGAGTGAAGACTTTCCAAAACTCGCTGCATATGCAATTTTGGGCTTATCCGCAGGAGCAAAATCAAGAAATAGCGGCGGAAGAATTCCGTTGTTCCACCCGGAATTCCATGTTTGGTCAGAACCCGTACAGTAAATATCTGCATCGAGTTTCAATTTTTCAAAATCTTCGGTTTCGCATACAATTTGAGGAATCGTATTCAAATACTTTTCGAGAAAACTTGGAAAAATAGAGCTTTCCCTAATCCATGAAGGCAACCACAAAAGTGACTTGAAAAGGCCTTTAATACCTTGAGTTTTGACAAAATGACCGATTTTCGAAAAAATGCTAATCGATTCTTTTCGCTTATAATTGTAAAATTTGACATCTAACCCCAAGCTCTTAAACAACTCTTGTGTGGCAAGAGCTTGCAAGACAGATCCATAGTTGGCAACATTCTGTAAGGTTATTATATGGATTGTTTTCATACAATCTACATTCCTATCGCAGTGGCGATTTTGTTGTTTAGCTCACTCATAAGTGCGTGTTCACTATAATGTGTTTCTATATAGGTTTTGAGTTCTGGCTGAGCAAATCCCTCTTTTATTGCCTTAGTAATTCCTTGACCAATTTCATCGACAGAGTTTGGATTCACAAGAATTGCTCGACCATCGTAGTATTCCTTGGGGGCACCCAAATTCGTAAGTACAATTTCACAACCATACGCAGCACCTTCAAGAGCTACCATTCCAACCCCTTCAACCAACGATGGCAATGCAAGAACCTTCGCACGTTTGTAATAATTCAAAAGTTCAGTCTCGGATACTTCACCCACATATTCAATATTTTTTGAGTCTTCAATGAGACCATCTAACCAGGCCCTTTCTGAATCACCCATAAGATGCCCTGCTAGTTTCAGGTTGAATCCGTATTTTTTTGCAGCTTCAATCATTCTCGGTACATTTTTGTTAGCTGATTTTAAGCGGCTTGCATGAAAGCAGAAGTCTTCTTTTTGAGGAAATCCTTCCAGCGAAGGAATTCTGTAATGAAGTGGAATTTTTACAATTTTTTCTTGCGGGATTTCTAGTGCATAATTCACCATGTGTCGTTCTTCTTCGCTACGCACAAGCCAAAGACAAGGGAATTTTTTTGCAAGCCACAAGTCATGGAACCGTGACGAAAGTCCAAAGAACCTTTTTGCTCCCCAGTATTTGACAAAAAACTTATAGATAAATCCAGCCCAAGGAGGATCTATAATTGGAGCCATCACTAAATGAGAATTTTCTTTAACTAGCGATTCAGCTAAAAAAGCGATACCGGGCGCATATCCGAAGATTATTATAGCATCAAAAGACGACCATTCTGGTGTATCCCAGGAGCCAGCCATTGTAACGGAGTGCCCGAGCTTTTCCAAACCAACCTTCCACATTTCTGCTTGGACTTTAACTCCGCCTTTTGGCGAAATACATTGGAATGGAATAACAAAACAATATTTCATAAGAGAACCTTTAATACAGGTATTTTAATGGTTTGAATTTGTTGGATAATTTAACAATAACATACGACGCAAAAACGGTACACAACAGCACAACAAAAAACTCCCAGAATCCATATTCGTAGGGCAATACTTTTTTCTCGACCAATGTTCGCCACACAATTGCAAACACAAAATGTGTGAAATAGATTATTATAGACATTTTTCTTAACATCGAAAAATCCCATATTTTTTCTTTTTCCATAGGGATTGCACAAAAAAACAGCAACATGCATTTGAATAGCATACTGACTACGAAATTGACATACAGAACATCTTTAAACATATATGCAACTACCAAAACCAAAAAGATTACCCCCCCCCAAAAAAAAGTAAATTCCAGTTTACACGTTTTGTAGTTAAGCAGAGTTACTAGATAACCAAGCTGAATCCATAACATTGCGAAAAAAGGAGAAAACCAAATATTGAACTCTTTGTACTGATAATAAACTCCCAAATAGTCCGGCATTCCATAGAACACTCTATTCACATAAAATGTCACTGCAAAGCAGATTATTGTCGTAACAATTTTTCCTAGATATTTATTAAGAACATAACAAAGTAACGTTCCCTGAATAAGACTCATTATAAACCACGAGCCATGGGGTGCTCCAGTCACAAAAATTTTCAACGGAAGCAAATACAGCCATTCATCTGGATATCTATGATAAAAGCCCACAAACCACGAAGGGAAAATCAAGACTGTCCAAGCTGCATATAAAATAAAAAGTCTTGACACGAAACGTTTCAATACGCAGGTATCCGTTTTAAAATTAAATGTGATTTTTCTCCAAAAAAGAAATGCAGACACCATAAAAAACAAAGGCACACACATTCCACCTAGAAACTTCATTATTCCAGTCGTGAAGGAATCGCAATAATAATATGGTTTTGTATGAATGGAAACAACTCCAACACAGCATAGGAACTTCAGCAAGTCTAAACGTGGAAAGTAAAGTTTTGCGGATGATGAAGACATTTTTACCTCAAAAGACTAAGAGCGATTTTAGGATTTCTTACAAATGTTTTAGGAAATTCCAACACGAAAAAAGCTATTCTAAACAAGAGGTATTTAGCAAAAGAATTCCCCTTACGCACATAATAGAATCTACTTTTCAAACCACGCTTAAACTTTGCCGATGTCCATTTTTTTTCGGATTGGCTTCCTCCAACAAGGTGTACTATTTCAGGTCCGTCAATACAGAAGGATTCTATCCCTTGACATTTAGCACGTCGTTGCCATTCAGCATCTTCATAATACATGAAAATATTTTCATCAAAACCAGACGTTTTTTCAAAAACACTTCGATGAAGGAACATATCAGCACCTGTAACATATCCAACACTTATACATTCCTCATCTGTATAAGGAGTATTTTCACAAAAATAGGTTGCAGTTTTGTCAAAAATTTTCCTAAAAGTATACGTCGAATTGTATAGTAAATCTTTAATTTGTGGAATCCTTGCACATGAATGAATACGATTTCCTTCTCTATTTTTTAGCCAACAACCATAAAAAGCTTTTTTTTCGTGATTTTCTGCATAATCGTAAAATTGTTTGACAGCATTGTTAACAAGGAGTGTGTCACTATTCAGCAAAAACAGGTATTCACCTTTAGCAAGCTTCATACCCACATTATTCGCCCTGCCAAACCCCATATTTTCGGTATTATAGACATAACGAATGCGGGTATCTTTTTCGAAAAAAAACTTGCTCCCATCTTTAGAGGCATTATCCACCAAAATGACTTCAAAATCAACACCATCCGTCTTATCAAAGATGGAATCGATGCACTCTGCAGTCATTTTGCAAGTGTTATAATTAATGATTATGATTGAGACTTGGTGCATGCAAGCAACACTTCATTCCTATTAAACAGTTTTCCAGACAATTCAAGTTGATTATTACGAATCATAGCGAATACAAATGTCAAATATGGAATAAATGGGTTATAAACAACCCCTCCTGACAAACAATTTACCATTATCATGAAAAGCAACCAATATTTTATGTAAACATATTTCTCAACATTGATTTTTTTTATTGATAGAATAAATAATACAATAAGGCATAAAGTTGCAAATATTCCATAAAACCAAAAAAAGGAAGCCCAACCAGCATCTACATCGTAAATGCCATTATAGTTCACCTTTTGAATAAAATTTTGTCCATAAATTGATTTTCCTTTCCAGGGAAAACCATTTCCTAAGAACGGAGTAATTTCATTTGTTTGATTAAAAATGAAAAACTTCCATGCACGTAGTCTCATCATTGCATCAAGATCATCAGAATACTCCTGTTGTTTTTTTGAATATTCCATTAACCCATTAAATATTTCAATTTGGGGAAGAATAACTAACGAAAAAAACAAAATGCTAACAATAATAATTAACTTATTTATGAATGTTTTTTTTCTAAGCAAAATTAAGCATGCTAAAAAAGAAGAAAATAACAAATACTGACGAATCATCATCATTAAGATTATAGTAAACAAACCAATGGAAAAAAGAATCCATCTTATATCCTTTGCTGAATTAATTTTAGACACACACAAGAAAAAAACAAGAACAACATAATCACGAAAGTTTAAAAAAATCCTAAAAAAACCTCTAGAATCATCTTCCACAATATTACCAGAAAAAATAATATTAGGGGACAAAATATGATTAATCAAAAATGCTATAATTCCTAAGCTCACAAAAAAAATAATAATTTTAAGACTTTCTTTATAATTAAAATTGAATTGCAAAAAAACAAAAAAAGTCAACCAAGCGAGTAAATTTGGAATTAGTATAATGACAGAATCAAAAATACTTTGATGATGAAATATAGATGCACAAAAAATAGACATACAAATAAAAAGGATCATCCATATATATATTCTATTAAAATCATCCTTTATTAAGGAATTTCTTTTTATAAAAAACAGGGCATAAACAATTGCTATAATTTCAACCAGTATTAACAAGTGACGAGAAGTTTGGTCAGGAATTATACCTTTGTAATTAAAAAAAGCCGCAGTTGCAAAGAACAACAGATATGTAATAAAAAAACGCATTCGTATTTCACACATTAGCTCTTTTACCCTTCAACAACGATTTAAAAAACAGTTTATCATTCTTATTCATAAGCAATAGCACAACAGCAGCATAAAAAGTGGCAAAAACACACCCCTTGAAAACGAGTAAAGCGACATTAGAAAGATCCATATCAAAGACTCGCTTTACGATCAAACATAAAGCCAATCCTAATGTAAAATACGGAGCAAAGGAGTAATAGAATACTCGCCACGAATTTATATGCATTTTCTTTGGCCAATAGTAAAAGTAATAGAAGGACAACTGTATTGTTTGGTAAACCACAAACGCAATAACAACGCCTCCAATCAAGAACTTTGGAATCAAGAACCACGCCAAAATAAGACCAACCGAAGATGCAAAAATGGATGAATATGATATCGCTCGAATGTCTGATCCGGCTAAAATCAAGCTTGAAATGGCCTGATTGTGAACACCAATCATACAAACAAGCCACACATTAAGCCAAGGAATTAAGTATAAGAAACTTTCGCCCACATATATAGTCAACAATTCTCTGTTCACGGTCATTATCGCAAAAATGCAAAAGCATAGCACGATTGAAATGTACTTTGTTGCGTCATAAGCTACGCGGTAATAGGCTTCTTTATTCTGTTGGGCCACAGCTTTCGTTGACGAAGGCAAAAGTGCTCCCATAAATACACTCGAAAACATTGTCGCGGCACCAATAATTCCATTGAGTACATTGTAATCCGCAACACTTTCTACAGTTCCTTGCATACCTAACAGCATTGGCCGTAAATTGTAAAACGAAAACTGAAAAAAGGAGAACGAAAAAATATTCAATGCGTAAGGGAGCATCTCTTTGAGAGTCGCCCAATCAAATTTTGGTATAAAGGATACAAAAGGAGTTTCTTCCCGTATCTTTTTTACAGAAAGAGGTACGATTACAAAGGCTGCAAAGCATGTCAAGAAATAATACCAGCCAATGGATAACTTAGCAAATACAGTTATAAACAAGACTGAAATTTGTAAAAGTTTTGGTAAAAGAGTCCGCTTTTTTATCCATGCCACATTTTCAGTCGCACTAATCAGTTGATCAAAACAGGACGAGAACCAGCTTATAAGGGCACTTACCGCTAATATATACATCAGAACCTTTAAAGTTTGGTCCTGTTCAGCGGTAAGATGGAAAAGTTCTTGCGAGAACAACGAAAGAATAAAGAGTATTGCTGCGTTCAAAAGACCAATGCATCCATAAAATGCAAGGCTTGTTTGAAAAAGTTTCTTGACCTTTTCCTTATCGCCCTTTGCAAGCCAGGTCGCAAAAAAACGAAGGTTTGTACTATTAAATCCCAAATCCATAAGTCTCATATAGACATTTACGGACATGGCAATACCAATAAGTCCATATTCGGCTTTGCCAAAATAACGAATTAGTATAGGAACCGCTAAGAAGCCGTAAACTCCGTTTACGACATTCAGCAGAATGCTCCAAATCACACCACTCGCTATTTTCTTTGCACTACCCATAATTATTTATAATCCGCAGATATTTTCCTTTTAACCTTAATTAACCTTCTAATCGTTCCAAAAAATTCTTTAACAATTCTTGTTGGCCTAGCTTTTGTGGGTAATAATTTTAGCCCTAATCCTTTGAAATTCAACAAACCATTTGAAATAAGCTGCACAGCAACAATTCTCCATCCAACATATCGCCGTCTATCATGTTGATAAGCTTGCATATGTTTTATATCATTGATATCAACGGGTTCTTTTTCGACAAAACCTGCATCAACAGCATCATTAAAAAGGGTTTCTCCTGCATCTGTTCTTACAAAACAAAAATTTTCCCCTTCGGCTTCTGTAAAATCAGGATATCCATTCTTTGTATTCCAAGAATCTCCTGACGCTATATCAGCCAAAAGACCAATGCCATCTGGGCATATTTTACACCTAAATCCCAAACGTTTTCCAAGTATTTTGCCCCAACTATCATTATATGTCATTTTATCAGTAGATCCATCTTCATATTTTACTGTAAAATATCCCGGCCATCCATCTCCACGATATCTTAAATCTACAGGTTGAGACTTATTATTAAACTTTGAAATAGCCTCTATAGAAGCATTATAACTAGGCATTCCTGCACAAAAAATTGCTAAGAAATATTTTATGCGATTTTTGAATTGAGGAAATTCATTTATGTAATTTTTTATTCCAGCAATATCACAAGGCTTTCCAACAAAAGCATAAGTCTCGTTACTCTTTTTTAAAATATCTGTAATGTTATCAAATACCGCAGCCGGTGCATATCGCGAAGCATTGCATTTTAATATATCATCACGGTTTCTACTTACATGTAAACTATTATGTAAATAATCACCATCATTCGCTTTAACTTGCAAAACCGCATCAACTTTTTTTGATTCCAATAAAAATATACACAAAGCAGAGGTGACACCACCTGATGATGACTTGTGACGAATTTCGCTATCAGATGCCCAAGCATTAGCAACAAATTTTATATTTCCCCAAACATCTCTCCCTTTATAATCATTCTTTACATTGATTGCTGGGCAAATTTTCTCTATAATTAGTTGTGAATTTTCAGAATTCAAATTAACAGGATGATAGAATCCATCCATTTTCAACTCCATTTTACAGGAGTTCTCAACCGCAGAACATAATCCGCAACCCAAACAAAGTCCGTTATCAAGTATTTTTTTGTATTTATTCATCTTATGTGCAATTGATTCAATTTGGTTTGGGTGAAACTTTTTATTGCAGGTATTGCAAGCGGAATAAAAATTCCCGCAACACAATACAACAGCATCCACAAAGGATTATTATGTTCAAATATTATCGGAAAACACGATAGCATGTCAAAATCTAAACCGTAGTACCATATCTTTGCGAAGTTGATCAGTTTAAAACAGATAAAATGAAGAGCCAGAATCACTAATGTATTTTGTCCAGTAAAAACAAAAAAATCTTTATGCACTGATTTACTCAACATTTGGCTTATGGCGAATATTGCAAATATCCCACACATGCAGACAAAAAGGAAATACCATAAATCAATAAAAGTTTGTGCAGTAGTCATGTTTTTTGGATATAGCAGTGTTGCAATTGTCACTATTCCTATGCCTACTATAGCCACATAACTTTTATAAAAAAGGATTTTCTCAGAATATTTTCTCATCATAAAACCAAGCAAATAAATTGAAGCCGCTAAAAACGTTCTCTTGTTAAATTCCCAAACGGAGACATTGAATTTTGATAGTAGGGTCGCCAACATTACAAAAAGGATTACCCCCCCCCCATTTTATATAAACTAATTTTACCTTTACTAGTTTCAAAAAATACAGATAGAGCATAGCTGATAACGAAGCAACAAACAAAACGGGCAAAAACCAAAACGCACCCAAAAGATTTTCGCCTGCACCACAAAATCCTATTATATTGATAAACCTTATGAAAAGATCAGACCATCCGTAAAGAAAGTTCGTTTTATCCATCCAACCATATTTTGATGTGTATATATTTAATGTATACAGACTATTATGCAAAAGAAGAAACACTACATTGTACTTTACAAAAGGCCAATATAAACCTTTTAATCTTTTGAAGATGAAATGAGCCTTGTCTTCTAAATATTTTTCATTAAAAAAGAATCCGCTTGCAAAAAAAAACAATGGCACATGAACAAAGTTTACAAAATGGAAAACAAACATGCTTCCTTCTGTTTTGGCTGTATGCCCCAAAACAACAAGCATTATCGCTATACCTTTGGCGATCGCAATCCAGTCATTTTGATGTTTGTACTTATTTTCCATAGAATTCTTATATTTTCAAAAATGATGCTAGGTCTCTCTCAATTTTTTTCTTAGCCTCAATAACAATAGAACCCATCTGTTCTATTTCTAGAACCTTGAGCTTTTCACGTTCGGCAAAACCATTCATGACAACATCTAGTATTTTGTTTTCCGAATCGTTTTTTAAATCAACCATGTAAGGGTAATGCAAAGTATCAAGGAAAAGTCCGTTGAACTTTCTGCTATAAGCCATGGGTACTACCGGTGTATTGCTTGAAAATGCAGCAATTGTTGAGTGCATCCTTGCACCCATAAAAAAATTCATCCCTGAAATGTAATTTTTCGCCTCGATAGGTCCCTTAAAATATCCAGCAAGTATAATTCTTGAATTACTATAATCGTTGACTAATTTTTGTGATATTAAATAATCATTATCATTTGCTATTTCTTTAAAACGAACGTGAGGAATAATGTGGATTTTCACATTAGGAATTTCAAGGAAAGATTCTATAATCTTTCGAATCAAACGCTGATAATTAACGGACAAGCCTAACTCATTTTTACCCGTATAGCCACCATGCCATAACAAACCACTAATATTTAAGCCTACATGAATAAAATTTTTTTCAAATTCAGTTCGCTTATAAGGTAAGTAGAAAGCAACATCCACATACTCACCAATATTCTTTTGATTTGGCACAAGCTCTTTTACATAGTCATAGCTCTGCTTATCACGAGCCATCACCAGTTTTGCACAAGCCAAGCTTTTTATTGCCTTTTTCATTATAGACTTGTTAGTGATTGGACCTATAGTCTGAGGTAATAAACAATACGGCTTTTTTAACTTTCTAGCCAACACATGCACACAATCAATTGATTCAAATCGTTCCTTACCATAAATGTCTGCGAAGCTATCTCCCTGGCCAATATCGAAAAAAACATCAGCTTTATTGAACAATTCCCGACTTTTCCGCATATTATCTTTAGTGTCAAAACGCATTTGAATAAAGTGAGGCTCTTTTTTTCCGATTAGCATTTTAATCAAATGCTTTATTTTTGTTATTGTCTTTGGGAAATATATGTTGTCACAATATCCATATGTAATCTGCTTATCGACACAGTCCAAGACACTAAAGCCAACACCAGGGATGTGTGAATCACATAAATATATTGAATAGTCAACATTTTTCTCTTTTAAAAGAGTATCCAATAAGTATAATAAAGAAATTGTAAGTGCAATGCACCCTAGATTTCCGTTATTATCCATGACGGCGTTACCGAGAATCATGTTTATTTTTTTGGCCATAAATCAACCAATAACACTTGTCGTTCTGCATCTAGTGAATTTAAGACAATTTTTCGCCACAGCATCCAAGTAGAACTTCAGCATTCTATCAGCTTCGACCTTGGAATCAAAGCCGGCATCAGCAACATCCTTGGCATGGCTGCAACGGACTGGCATATTCTTGGCTGTTTCTTCAATGATTTTCTTAGCCCAAATTGTAGCCCCGGCCGATAGCGGTGTATATATACCCAGTTCGCACGCCGCAGCCTCGGGGGTAACCGCAGAAGAAAAGAATATCGGGAGACCAGCACTTTGGCTTTCGAGCCCGACTACGGGCAGGCCCTCATACAGGCTCGGCAAAAGGAATGCGTCAAATGCATTGTAGAACTGCTGAATATCCTCGCGACGGCCTAGCCAAGCGACAGAATCCTTGATGCCGTAGCGATTAATTCTTTGCAACATTTGCTTTTCCATGTCGCCCGCACCAATAATTACAAACTGGGCGTTGTCCTGTTTTTTGCGAATTTCCGCCATGATATCAATCAAGAAAAGCGGATTCTTCTGCATCTCAAATCGGCCAATAAATCCATATACAGTTTTATCTTGCCAGCCAAATTTGACTCTTGTTTTATTTCGCAGTTCTGGATTATAGGCATTAGCTTCGGTGTTTATCGCAGTTTTGAATATCGCTATTTTATTTCGTTTCAGCGCCCTATTGCCAAATTGCCAAGCTCCGCAATCTTTACCACAGGCCATGTAATAATTGCAAAAAAGATGACTGAACTTTTTTAGAATCAACTTGATGTAGGTTTTACGTTCACCTTTTGCTGCCATAGAAAGGCTTTCGCTGATGCGGACGTTTACTCCAGCAACCTTTGCTGCAAACATCGGGAAAAGATTCATTGTACTGTTATAGGCATGTACAACATCATATTTTTCTCGCTTGAAAATCTTGTATAGGGCGCATGTATGAGCAAACAAATTCTCAAAGGCAGGAACGATAAACACCCTGCCACCCAATGACTCGATTTCCTCTTTGGGAATCGCATTGGAATTGTCGTTGCAGATGATGTCCATTTGCACTTGAGTTTTGTCAATATGGCGAAAATACTCCATAATGAGGTTCTTCTTTCCGCCCGACAAAATGGGGCCACCTACAACTGCAACCTTTATCATAACTACCTTTTAAAGAAATCTAAGGTGCGATGAATAACTTTATCAAGGTCTTCCCTGGCGATTCCGTAATAAAGAGGAAGCCTTACAAGACGGTCGCTTTCGCTAGTCGTGTAAAGGTCCTTGCCATTAAAACGACCAAACTTTAGCCCTGCAGGAGCCGAATGCAGCGGAACATAATGGAACACGCAGAGAATATCATTTTCCTTCATGTAGCGGATAAAATCTTGACGGGTTTCAAGATCTTTGAGCTTCATGTAGAACATATGCGCGTTATGTTTGCATTCTTTGGGAACAACCGGCAATTCAACCAGGCCATTTTCTTCGAGTGCCTTGAATGCTTCATAATAGGCATTCCAGGTTTCAAGGCGATTTTCGTTGATTTTGTCGGCGAACTGCAACTGGCCCCACAGATATGCGGCATTCAAGTCGCTCGGCAGCCAACTGCTACCAAAATCGACCCAATTATATTTTGCAACCTGGCCCCTGAAAAACTGAGCCCTGTTGGTCCCTTTTTCGCGAATGATTTCGGCTCGGTCGCTATATTGGGGATTGTTGATGACGACGGCGCCACCTTCGCCCATGGAATAGTTTTTTGTTTCATGGAACGAATAGCAACCGAAATCACCAATAGTGCCAAGGGCGCGCCCCTTATATGAGCTCATGACTCCTTGCGCGGCATCTTCCACAACCAACAGGTTGTGTTCTTTTGCAAGCGCCATAATCGCATCCATATCCGGAGAAATGCCGGCATAGTGCACTACGCAAATGCACTTCGTTTTCGGGGTAATGGCGTTTTTAATGCATTCAATGTCGATATTCATTGTTTTGGGTTCAATATCAACAAATACAAGCTTTGCACCAGCAAGCACAAAGGCTGTGGCCGTAGAACTGAAGGTGTAGCTCGGCAATATGACTTCTTCGCCGTCCTTAAATTCACACAGAACAGCGGCCATTTCAAGCGCGGAGGTTCCACTAGTCGTCAAAAGACATTTACTTGCATGAAATCGGTCTTCAATCCATTTATTACAAAGTTTCGTAAATGGGCCGTCACCACAGATTTTGTGGTTTTCGACAGCCTGTCGCATAAAATCAAATTCATTCCCAATAAAGGGAGGGACGTTAAAATGAATCATTCGTTAAACCAATACCATCGTAAAGAATTTTTT
>AUXO014168609.1_pt1 | contig 15182 bp, 13 predicted proteins | sample 768731 | NCBI WGS metagenome assembly AUXO01 (sample SAMN02715735, study PRJNA202380) | gut metagenome | biome: sheep rumen | host: Ovis aries | place: New Zealand: Palmerston North
ATTTTTTTATGATAAGTTTGTCACATTTTTGTAGTTCAGCTTATTTATGCGGTTTTTGATTTTTAAATAGTTTATTTTATTTTACAAAGCCATTTGACTGCAGAGACCACATTTTTTTGTAGATACCGTCAAGGGCAAGTAATTCCTCATGAGATCCACTCTCAACAATCTTTCCATCATTAACAACAATGATCTTATCCATTGATTTTAAAGTAGATAATCTATGAGCAATTGCAATTACTGTTCTTCCCTGCATAATATTTAGAAGATTCCTCTGAACAATTTCTTCTGTTTCAGAATCTAAAGCTGAAGTCGCTTCATCTAAAATCAGAATTGGAGCATTCTTAACAATGACTCTGGCTATGGCAATTCTCTGTTTCTGTCCTCCTGATAGTTTTACTCCACGGTCTCCTACCATGGAATCAAATCCAATTCCTCCGCGGTAGTCAGACATTGCCTCAATAAAGTTCAGAGAGTCTGAAGCCTTAGCTGCATTCTGCAGTTCCTCTACATCAAGTTCATCCTTGGAGCCATATTCAATATTCTCACCAATAGTACGATGCATCAGACTAGGTTCCTGACTAACCATCGCAAACAGTTCTCTCAGATTATCCTGTTTCAGATCGCGAATATCAATTCCATCGATTTTTATGGAACCAGAAGTTACATCATAGAATCGTAAAATCAGATTTATGATTGTAGATTTTCCTACTCCTGAAGGACCGACAATACCCAGTTTTAAGCCCTTTTTAACCGTAAGATTAAAATCACTTAAAACTTCTTTCTTTCCATCGTACCCAAAAGAGACATTATTAAACTCAATGCTCTCTTTAAATGATTCAATCTTCTTAGGTTTATCAGGGTCGGTTACTGCGACAGGTTTAGACATGGTACTCATACAGTCATAAATCATACCGATATTTTCAAATATGGCCCCTGCCTCCCACATAATCCATCGAGACATGTTGATCATTCTGATGGCAATGGCAATTGAAATGGCTATTGCCCCAGTGGTTACAAGATAATTCGACCACAGCCATAATGAAAGAATAATAAGAGAAACTAGTAGAGTACAATTTAGAAACTGCACACTTATATCAAAGGAGGTTAAAATTCTGAAAATCTTGTATTCAGAATTTCTGAATGCATTCATGGCCTCTCTGGCATAGCTCTTTTCCTTTCCTGCTCCGCCGAAAAGTTTTACTGTAGAAATATTAGTGTAACTGTCGACAATTCTTCCAACCATAGTTGATCTTTCTATCGACAGTTCCTTTGAGGTCCGCCTTAGATATGGAATAAATACAAAAAGAGAACAGGTGTAGAAACACAGCCAGATAACAAGAGGCAGACACAGATAAAAATCTGCATTCATAAGCATAATAAGCATGGTTGAAATATATACAACCATATGCACAAACACATCGATAAGCTTCATCACAGCTGTCCTAACAGCCATTGACGTCTGCATAACTTTATTAGCAAGAGCACCTGCAAACTCTTCATTAAAAAAAGCCAAAGACTGCCCTAAAAGAAAATTATGCAACTGCCAGCGAACCTGCATTGAGTAATTACTAGACAGTGTCTGATGAATCAGCAGAGAATGAAGAAAAGAGGCCACTGGAAGAAAAACACCTGCGCCTAAAAGCATAAGCAGAAGACTGCCTCCATGTTCATCTATAAAATTTTGAGGAGAACTTGAGGCCGTCCAATCGACTATGTAGCCAAGACATGCAAAGAAAAGAGCCTCGCCAACGGCAATAAAGGAATTCAATACGGCAACAGCGGCAAGGAAGCGACCTAATCCTTTTGAAAAGAATAGGACAAATCTGATTATTCCTGTAGGAGGAACACCTTCACATCTGTCCTCAAATGGAGGTATTAGTCTTTCAAAAAAATTGAATAAACCTTCTTTGAAAATCATGAACAATTACTTTTCCATTGACAGCATGATATCGTTGATTCGATTGCTTGCTACGTCAATGTGTCTTGCAATGGCTGCGACATGGTTTGGAAGCATAGCATCACCGGTATCATTACCGCCTGCTACAACATACCAAGGATTGAAATCTCTAACAAAAGAAAGACGAGTTAAAGCCGCATCAATATTTTCCTGCCCACCACGCTGAATAACAGAAGAATCTACTGCAACAAGGCCTCTTAAAATATTTTCAACAACAGAAGAAACGCCTTTTGCAAAATAGATATAGTTATCTGAATCGTAATGCTTAATCTTTTCCTTGTTCAGGTAACCCAAAGCATACTCAAGCATCTGATTACAGTATTTTAAAATCAGGTAGACATCGTCAGATTTAACGTTATAAATACCAGCATTCTTTACACCTGAATCTACTGATGCAGCCCAAGATCTCCAGTTCTGGATACCCTGCTTATACTTTCCTTCTGTATCATAGATAAACCAGAATCCCCAGACCTCATCTGAATAAACAAACGATCTTGAGGTTGCATCGACCAGACGCTGATCCAAGGTGTCATTCTTACCGTATCTAGAAACAGTCTTGGCAATAATGTCAGAGGCTGGTCTGGTGGCATAAATAATACCTTTCTGATAGTTAACAATGTTATCCAGAATTTTTGGAACAAAGAACAGATCGTTTGGAATCCAGCCCAAAAAAGAACGCAGTTCTGAATCAAGAGCATGAACCGTAGCCTCAGCCATTACAGTAGCTCTGGTTCTGTCATCCTGAATCTCTTCTGCCTTTGGTGGATTGAATCCTGCAGGACAAGTTGAAGAGAAAAGACCGACTATAAATACGTAAAGAACGTATATAGCGATAAGACCTGCAATAATCTTTCCAAAGATATTTTTCAATGGATTTGGAAATGTCATATTCTTTTTGCGAATCCATTCCAGCGGCAGAATATGCTGAAGAGGAAAATTCGCCTCCTGGTTTATTTCTGATCAAACTGTGAAAACAGCAAATATTGTATTTAAATCTAAGAAAATTCTCTTTAAATCGAATTTCCAATCTATTGTAAGTAAAAATATAAAAAAAACAAAGATACAAAAAACAAAAACCTGAGACAATTATTCATCACCTCAGGTTTCCAGAAACTACAACATACTGTTACTGTTTTTTAACAACAGCTGTAATAGCCTTAACGATATCATCTATGTTATTAGTGTTAATACCAGCGACACAGATTCTTCCGGAAGCTACAGCATAAATACCGAAGTCACGCTTTAGAGCCTCAATCTGATCTTTATCAAGACCAGAGAAAGAGAACATACCGTTCTGCTCGGTGATAAAGTCAAAATCACCTGCACCGGCATCCTTTAATTTATGAGAAAGCAGAACACGCATCTTTGCAATACGCTCACGCATATTCCTCAGCTCATCTTCCCACTTTGCTCTTAAAGTTGGATCTGACAGAACAGTGGTAACAATTTTCTCACCGTGAGCAGGAGGATTAGAAATGGCGGTACGTACAGCAATCTTAACCTGAGACATAACCTTTACTGCAGTTTCAACATCAGCAGAAACAACGGTAAGTACACCAGAACGCTCACTGTAAAGACCAAAGTTCTTTGAGAATGAACTTGCAATCAGGAACTCTGGATTGTACTTGGCAATAGTACGAACACCATAAGCATCTTCTTCAATACCGTGACCAAAGCCCTGGTAGGCAAAGTCAATGAAAGGTAACAGTTTCTTCTCTGCTAAGAACTTAGCAATGATCTCCCACTGCTCATGAGTAGGATCGATACCTGTTGGATTGTGACAGCATGCATGTAAAAGAACTACATCGCCTTCCTTAGCCTGAGACAGAGTTTCAATCATTCTGTCAAAAGCAAGGTTGTGATTTGCTCTGTCATAGTAAGGATAGCGCTCAAACTTCAGACCTGCTGAAGTTGCGATCTGATAGTGGTTTGCCCAGGTAGGATCTGAAATCCAGATAGTTGAAGCAACATTCTGCTGGTGAATAAAGTCAGCACCGATTCTCAGTGCACCGGTACCACCAGGACAATGACAGGAAATAGCCTTTCCGCCATCCACAAACTCTGAATCCTTTCCGAAAATCAGCTCACGGGCCATGCGACCAAACTCAGGAAGACCTGTAATAGGCAGATATGATTTGGTCTCTTCTCTTTCAAGCAAAATCTTCTCTGCTTCTTTAACGCAATCTAGAATAACGGTTTTTCCCTCATTATTCTGGTATACACCTACACCCAAGTTAGTCTTATTAGCTCTGGTGTCTTTCTTAAAAGCCTCATTTAAACCTAAAATTGGATCTGCAGGAGCAGCATCGATACGATCAAAAAACATGTATTCACCTGTTATAAAAAAAGATTTTTTTTAATATATCACAATTAAAAAAAATGTGAGATTATTCTCTATATTGAGCAGTAAGTGCTCAATTAAAGAGCATAGCCTTTCTTTTTGGTCTTGGTTTTATAATGCTTTCTGTAGTTATCTCGAGCCTTTGAAACCCAGGCCTTTGACTTCCAGCGCAGTAACATAATAAGACCGCGTGTACACTCATCACAGCAGAAACCAATCCAGACGCCTAGAAGGCCCATTCCCATATAAAGACTCAGGAAAGTTCCTACAGGAACAGAAACGCCCCACATGGAAAATATAGCCATAAACATAGGGAACTTGGCATCATTAACAGCACGAAGCGAGTTAATGATAATGATGTTTAGAATTCGTCCCATTTCCATAATCAGAGATACATAGAAAATCGGTCTGGCAATTTCATAAACAGTTGAATCTGAAGTAAAGATTGAAAGAACAGCATCTCCCATCCAGATAGGGATATTGATAACCAGTAAAGCAGTAATGCAAAGACCGATCTTCACTGAATGCAGTAACTGTTTATTAGCAAGCTTTAACTTCATAGCTCCAGCATACTGGGAAATCAGAATCTCCGTACCAAGAGCTATTGAAATTGAGAAAAGCATTATAATGGTGCACATCTGCATATAGATGCCATGTGTAGCCAGAGCTGTTGAGCCAAGAGTACCAACAACAGAAGTCATAAACAGGAACTGCAGCTGCCAGGTCATATTTTCACCGGCGCCAGGGATTCCAACCGCAAAAATCTGTTTTAGAATATCTTTTTTAACAACAAAGAAGAATTTTGGAATAATTCGAATCTTTGTTCTAGTTCTCATCAGATAGAAAAGAAATGCAACTGACAGAAAACGTGCAATCACAGCACTGATAGCCACGCCATAGATTCCCATCTTTGGAAAACCGAAATGACCGAATAAAAGCGCATAGTTACTGATAATAACAAAGACATTAGCAGCAATGTTCACATACATAGGATCACGAGTTCTTCCATATGCTCTAAGAATAGAAGAACAGCAAAGATTAACAGCCTCCGCGATGAACATAATAGAAAGTATCATCAGGTAGTTTTTTGAAGTTACATATATATCATCAGGAATATTCATAATATCGCAGATGAGTTTTGCTCCAAAAAAACAGCCAGAGGTAATTAGAATTCCCCATACAATGTTAAGACCAAAAGACATATGCACAATACGTCTTAACATCTTCTTATTGCCTTTTCCAATTGCCTGAGCACAGCAGACACAGACACCAATGTTAATAAAGTTAAACAGGGTAAAGGCAAACTGGAAAGCCTGACCGCCAAGATTCATTTCTGCTACTGCCTGCAGTGACAGCATACTTACCATTGCAGTATTGATGATAATGGTAAAAAAATGCATTGTAAGATCAATGAATATAGGCCAGCTTAAAGAGAAAAGCTTTCCATGTTTTGGACCTGATGCCAGTTGTTGAGGTGAAGTGTCAGACATAACGGTTTAGTAATATGTTCTAATGTGTTAAAAAAGCAAAAAAACTGACGCTAGCATATCACAATATTAGTAGTGTGACATGAGTTGAATCTTGATTACGACATGAAATTAAAAAAGGGCGATTTTTTACTTCGCCCTTCCTTTGTATATCAGAAAAACTAAAGAATCTTAGCAAGGAACTCTTTGGTTCTTTCATGCTTAGGATTTGAGAACAGCTCCTCAGGGTTGGTGTCCTCAAGAATTTTACCCTGATCTACAAACAGGACTCTGTCAGCAACCTGTCTAGCAAAACCCATCTCATGAGTTACACACATCATGGTCATACCAGACTGGGCAAGATCCTTCATTACATCCAAAACTTCATTAACCATCTCTGGATCAAGTGCGGAAGTTGGCTCATCAAAAAGCATTACCTGTGGTTCCATAGCTAGCGCTCTAGCTATGGCAACACGCTGTTGCTGACCACCTGACAACTGTGATGGATAAGACTTTGCCTTATCGCCCAGACCAACTCTTACAAGAAGTTCCATTGCTTTCTTTTCAGCTTCTTCCCTACTCTTCTTTCTTACAGAAATAGGAGCAACTGTAATGTTATCCAGAACAGTCATATGAGGAAACAGATTAAAGTGCTGGAACACCATTCCTACTTCAGCTCTAATCTTGTTGATGTTGGTTGCTTTGGTAATAGTTTCACCATTGATTGAAATGGTTCCAGAAGAAGGCACCTCAAGATAATTAACACATCTTAACAATGTACTTTTACCAGAACCTGAAGGTCCGATAACAACAACAACTTCACTCTTTTTTACACGTAAGTCGATTCCACGAAGAATCTGATTGGAACCGTAATTTTTATGCAAATCTTTAATAACAATCATTCGGAAACCTATTTTCTGCGAGTATCTGCGTTATACTTTTTCTCTAAATAAGCAACAAACTGGCTTATTGTTAAAGTCATAATTAAATAGATAATTGCAACAGCAGTCCAAATTTCGAATGATCTGTAGGTTGCGGCAATAATCAGCTGACCTTTTCGGGTAAGTTCTTCGAAACCGATAACAGAAACCAGTGAAGAATCCTTAAGCATGGCAATGAACTCATTACCCAACTGAGGAATAGTTCTTCTAAAGGCCTGAGGGATTACAATCTTGGACATGGTCTGAGACCAGGTTAAACCAAGAGAACGACCTGCCTCGAACTGACCTCTATCAATAGACTGAATACCAGCGCGGAAAATTTCGGCCACATAAGCTCCGGAATTGATTGAACATGCAACAACCGCAGCAATATAAGGTTCAATTCTTGTTCCCAGAATAGAAGGAAGCGCAAAATAAATAATAAAGATCTGAACCAGAAGTGGTGTTCCGCGAATTATGTCGACATAAACTTTTGCAGGGAACCGCAGCAATTTATAGTTTGATAATTCGGCAATGCCGACAAATAAACCGATTAAAACACCACATGATACAGCTACCAATGTAATCTTCAGAGTAACCAAAGCACCTAATAATAAAAGTTTGGCGGTGCTTTCTACAAACTGAACATCGATAGTCTGAAAGTATTCAATTATTGAATTCATACTTAGATCATCTTACCTTAAAGCAATCTCTGCTTGGAGTGACAACTTATTCTTCTACGTTAAACCACTTCTTATGGATTTCAGCAAACTTGCCATTCTTACGAATCTTGTCTAATCCGTCATTGATCTGCTTTAACAGTTCAGGATTCTTCTTAGAAACCATGATGCCGTAATCTTCACCATTTAATAACTCTTTAATTTCTACAACAGAGTCATCATTCTTGGTACGTAAAAAATATAGGTTAACAGGTCTGTCATTCAGTACAGCTTCACAACCCTTGGTCTTAAGCTCCATAATAGCCTCAGGAACAGTGTTGTAAGTACCGACATTTCCAGAAATCTTCTGAGCTGCATTTGCACCGGTTGTACCAATCTGAGCACATAAACGAGATGACTTTAGAGAGTCAAATGAAGGATACTTTGAAACATCCTCTTTACGAATAACTGCGCTGATACCTGACTTGTAGTAAGGATCAGAGAAATTTACACGCTGTGCTCTTTCCTCAGTAATGGTAACACCAGCAATTGCGCCCTCAAGCTGAGAGGTTAAAACACTAGGGACTAAAGCATCAAAAGGCATATTGACAATTTCAACATCAAAACCTTCCTCAGCAGCAATTGCCTTGATAATGTCAATATCGAAACCGATAATTTCAGACTTCTCATTTGTAAACTCGAAAGGAGCAAAAGTAGCCTCTGTTCCAATTTTAACAGTATTAGCATTAGCAACAGATAAAGCTGAGCAGATAGTTAAAGCTGCCAGTATTAGACCTTTTTTCATATTTAATCCCCCATATGTAACTGTTTGCAGTTCCCACAAACGATGGGTGCATTTTAGCAAATATATGCGACATAAGCCAAAAAAATTACCGGTATTTTATAAATATTGGCATATTTTTTTCTTAACATGTATGTTGTGATGCAAACAACTAGCCCTTTGATTTGTCTTTTTCATACTTAACGAAAGCAAAATTAAAAGATTTAAATGTATATTTAAAATATTTAATCTAAAATAGAAAGGCTACACACAAAATAATTGTCTCTATATTTTTTTGGAGAAATTTTTATGACAATAAAAAATGTGGTTTTCGACTTTGGTGGTGTTTTACTCGACTGGAATCCACGCTATTTCTACCGTGATATTTTTAAAGATGATGAAAAAATGGAGTATTTCATTAAAAATATCGTAACCTCCACCTGGAATGCGCAGATGGATAGAGGTAGAACATTCGAAGAATGCATGAAGGAGTTATCTGAATTAAATCCTGATTACAAAAATGAAATCAACCAGTACAGAAGTGGCTGGGAGAAAATGCTTAAGGGAGAAATTCCTGAAGGTATGAGGGTGTTCAATGCGGTTTTAGACTCAGGAAAATTCAAAATGTACGGTCTGACCAACTGGTCTGCAGAAACCTTCCCATATGCCTACAACAAATATACTTTCTTACAAAAGCTTGAGGGTATAGTCGTTTCAGGCGAGGAAAAAATGGTTAAGCCAGAGAAAGGTATATATCTAACCTTGCTTGAAAGATATAATCTGGTTCCAGAAGAAACATTCTTCATGGATGACAACATCAATAATGTTGAGGTTGCCTTAAGCCGAGGAATGCATGCGGTTCAGTTTACTGGAACAGACGAAAACTTAGAACAGATTGCCAAGATTCTTGAAATAAAGATTTAATTTTTTTCGGTAATTTCACCTTATTCTAAGAGATTTCCTTACAAAGGAAATCTCTTTTTTTTTCATGCATAAGAACTTAAGAAACTAAGTTCTTGGGCATGCTTTTTTTATTTTTTTCTTCAAAATATTAAAGTTTGAAACCTGAATTACCGTTAGATAGTAATAGAGTATAAGAGGTGAGGTATGAGCACTGTAAATTCAAATTTTGGAAATGAAGCATTAAGTGCTGCAATGATGAAAAAAGCCTCTGAGGCACAGGGACAGATCGCTATGGCTCTATTAAGTGGAGCCGCTCAGACGGCATCCCAGACATCTCATATGAATGCACCTGCAGCACCAGTACCACAGGTAACAAACACACCATCAACAGGTGGAAATATTGATACCTATGCGTAAAATTTATTCTTTTAATTTTCTCACAAACAAGGGAGCCTTTCGGCTCCCTTTTTTCTTGGCAAATTTGACAGATTAAACTGCTGTCATCAGCTTCTCTTGTACACTGCTGTACGAGGGAATGCCTTTCCTTCCTCATCAAACAGATAACATGCAGATGAAGGAATTCCTACTTCCATGGTGTCACCAGGACGAACATCAAGCTCACCATCAGACTTAACAGTAAAATCTGATCCAACCTCTGATGACTCACAGTCCATATATACAAAGAACTCAGCACCAAGATTCTCGGTTACAGATACCTTGCAGGAGATCTTGCCACCATCAGCCTTATCAGAATCTGCTTTTACAAGGTGCTCTGGTCTTACACCAAGTGTTACTGTATTACCAACCTGAGATCTTCTTGCATCAACACATGCAGAGATCTTTTCTCCATTTGATAGTTTAACTACACACTTGTCTTCAGCAACTGATTCAATCTCTCCTTTTAGGAAGTTCATCTTTGGAGAACCGATGAAGCCTGCTACAAACTTGTTTACAGGGTGATTATACAGCTCAAGAGGAGCACCGAACTGTTCTAGGTTTGACTCTGTCTGAGGGTTCATTGCCAGAGGACTTAAAACACAGATCTTATCTGCAAGAGTCATTGCCTCAACCTGATCGTGGGTAACATAAATAATGGTAGCATTCAGTTCACGATGCAGTTTAGCAATTTCCAGTCTCATCTTCACACGCAGTGCTGCATCAAGATTTGATAAAGGCTCATCAAACAGGAATACAGATGGGTTCTGAACTATACAGCGTCCAATTGCGACACGCTGACGCTGACCGCCTGATAGAGCCTTTGGTTTACGCTCAAGAAAAGCCTCTAGACCTAATATGTCAGCAGCCTGAACAACACGACGACGGATTTCTTCCTTATCCATCTTCTTTAATTTCAGACCAAAAGCCATATTCTCAAACACAGTCATGTGAGGATAAAGAGCATAAGACTGGAATACCATTCCAATGTTTCTCTGTGATGGAGGAACATCATTTACTCTCTTGCCTCCAATCATCAGGTCACCGTCGGTAATATCCTCAAGGCCGGCAATCATTCTTAAGAGAGTCGATTTACCGCATCCTGATGGACCAACAAACACGATGAAATCACCATCTTTAATGTCAAGATTGATATTTCTTAAAGTATCCTTTAATAAAACAGGGTTATAGTTCTTTCTTACTTTCTGTAATAATACGTCTGCCATTTTTTTTATCTCTTTTATAAATCTTTAAACTATTCTATTTCTACTATTATTAACCTTTTACGCCACCAGCGGTCAAACCACCGACTAACCAACGCTGGGCCAGCAGGAATACAATGGTAATTGGTAAACCTGACAGAACTGCTGCGGCAGCGAAATCACCCCATAGATAATTCTGAGGATACAGGTACTGCTGAGCGCCCACTGCAAGAGTCAGTTCATCCATATCTAACAGAAGAACTGATGCAACAGGAACCTCAGCAACAGTTGCGATAAATGCAAGGATGAACACAACAGCAAGAATTGGAACTGATAGAGGTAAAAGAATCAGTCTGAATGCTTGCCATGGGGTTGCGCCATCAATTGCTGCGGCCTCTTCTAATGAAGAATCAATAGTCTCGAAGTAACCTTTTATTGTCCAGATATGAAGTGCAATACCACCCATATATGAAAGAATCAGACCTCCATGAGTATTTAAACCAAGCCATGGAATATACTCACCAATCTTATCAAACAGAGCATAGATAGCAACCAGTGCCAGTACAGCAGGGAACATCTGGAAAATCAGCATTCCATTTAAGATTGTGTTCTTACCTGCAAACTTCATACGGGCAAAAGCGTATGCTGAGGTAGTAGAAAGACAGATGATCAGGAATGAGGTAATAAAGGCAACCTTTACAGAATTCCATAACCAGCGTAAAACAGGGAATGGAGGCGGTGTAATGGTCTCCTTATAAATACCATATGAGGTTCCTTCTTTATCATTCTTATCAATGACATATCTTAAAGAAGAATCCCCTTCCCCTGTCTTTACCACAATCTTGTGAGCAAGTAACTTGCAGAGAGCGAATGCGGAATCAGAATCAGATAGCTTGCCTGAATCAATTGATTCAACATCAAAGCTTGATGAAACCTCAACAGCATCATCCAAAGACTCAACCTTCTTGACATCTTCAGGATCAAAAGCCTCAGATATAAAGGCTCTGAAGGAATCATCTTCCTTTGTTGAAACATACATCTGAACTTTGCCATCATCTGTATTTACAAAATTAACCTCAGATCCAGGAACACGGTTAAGCTTTGTTACATCAAAGCCTAAAGCCAATCGCCAGTGATCCAGAGTCGAAGTTGATAACTTAGGAATTACATCACCCACAGAATAGTTTCCCTGTCTGAAGGAAATTGCAACAATCATCAGCAGAGGAAACATAATTAAGCTTAGGAAAAACAGCATGAAAATATGAGCGGCTGCTTTTCTGTATTTTAAAGATTTTGGTTGAACAATAGCCATTTTCAAAACTCCCTACTACTGCTGCATTGCACTGTTTTTTGCAAATTTAAGCTGAAGCAGACTTAGAAGACCTACCACGATGAAGATCATGGTGGCAACTGCTGCAGCCAGACCGTAATCGTTACCCTTTCCACCTTCGAAAGCGATTCTGTAGGTAAAGCTTACAAGCAAATCAGTGTAACCTGCAGGAGCCTGAGTAGCTTCAATAATGTCTGGACCACCTGAAGTCAGAAGCTGAATCAGAACGAAATTATTGAAGTTGAAGGCAAAGGATGCAATTAACAGCGGAGCCAATGGTTTAATCAGCAGAGGCAGAGTTATGCATTTGAGGTTAGTCCATGGACTTGCCCCTTCAATTGCAGTAGCCTCATAAAGATCATCAGGAATTGATTTTAAAAGACCCATGCATAGGATCATCATATATGGATAACCAAGCCAACAGTTAACAATCAGGATCATGCCTCGGGCTGCCCAAGGGTCTGTGAACCATTCAATAGATGACCACTCTAGTCCAAGGAAATTATATATAGGAGCCATTACTGCATTTAAGAACACATTAAGTTCACCGAAATTCTGATTGAAAAGACCTTTGAAAACCAGAATTGAAATGAATGATGGTACTGCGTAAGGAAGAATCAGAAATACTCTATAGATCCCCTTAAAGCGAAGGAACTCCCACTGAACAAGGCAGGCAAGTACAAGACCTATTGCCAGAGTAATAATCACAGTTAAACCGGAGAAACATACAGTCCAGGTAAAAATCTTAAGGAAAGGCATACGAATGCTTTCGTTAGATAGGAACTTAACATAATTCTTTAAGCCGACACCAACTTTAAAACCAGGAGCAAATTCCTCGCCTTGAAGTTCTCCCTTTTCATTTGCATACTGGTAGTAGCCAGTTTCCATGTTAGGAAGAAACAGCTGCTTGGACTGAACATCCCATAAGGCATTGTGTTCTTTAACCACATAGCCGTTTTCTGCTGTCATACCTTTTTTAAGAGGAACGAACTTTTCATCCTCAGCACTGAACTTTCTAAGACCGCTTAAGGTCAGATCCTGTTTTTTCTCAGCCAGATGCAGATTCAGTCTTTGAATATTATTCTTTAAAGTCAGCATCTGTCTCATAGGAACAACAGTTCCCTGGACAGAGTCTGAACTAGCTTTCACAAGGTTAATTGAAATAGGTTTTGAATTTTCATTATCAGCATTTGAGTTCTGTACAAGAGTAACAGGTTTATCTAATTTAAAGGACTCACCATCTTTGCTTAAAACCAGATCATATTTGTCTTTTCCAAGATCGTACAGTTTGAAATCGTAATCACTCCCCTCCGTCTTAAAGGTTTTCTTCAGATGATACTTCATGGCATTTTCTACACTCATAACATGAGCACCAGAATAATTGGTGAATGAAATCCAGAGAGTATAGATCAGAGGGAAGATAATAAATGCAGTCATGCCGGCTACAGCAGGGAATGCATAGCGCTGAGCATACATTTTCTTGCTTACAAAAACATATACACCAACACCCACAAGTACAAGATCAAGCAGAGGATATGCAATATCTCCGTTAATATACATGCAGACATCAGCATATAAATTTACAAGAACAATTAGTAAAACAATTGTCCATTTCATAGCGACTTTTGGACAAAGTTTCTTATCCTGAATCGATGACAGAATCATGTCTAAAATTCCTAATTTGCCAAAAAAAAAGTAAAAAAACTCCCAGCACTAAAAAGACATGCTGGGAGATTAGTTATTCGACTATTCGCTTACAATACGCTTTGCAGCTGTATTTGCAGCCTCTTCAACACCCTGACGGCCTGAAGTTACATTCTTTAAAGCAGTTTCCAGTGAAGACCAGAACTTGCTCATCTCAGGAACTGAAGGCATTGGTTCGCCGTTTTCAGCGTTAACTTTGGTAGTTGCAATGCGAGGATCTTTATCAAGCTTTTGCTGGAAGGACTTAAGAGCAACTACACCCATTGCCTTGTCGTTATTAACAGCTTCAAGACCTTCGTCGGTTAATAGATAGTTCTCAAGGAATTCAACAGCAAGATCCTTATTTGGAGAAGCAGAGTTCATTGCAAGACCTGTTACACCAACAAAAGCCTTTGCATCCTTGCCACCCAGCTTAGGTAATTTATAGACTGTGAAGTCAACTTTTGACTGATCATAGTTTGGCCAGCCCCATGGACCGTTAATGATACATGCTGCCTTATTCTTAGTGAACTGGGCTTCCATTACACCGTAATCTGCGCCCTTATCCATATAGCCCTTGTCTAAAAGAGTCTTAATGAAGTTCAGACCTGCCTTTGAACCGGCATTTGCAACACCAGTATCTTTTACGTCATAGCCGTTAGCAGTTTTCTTGAAAGCATAACCACCCTGAGCAGCAATCAGAGGGTATGAGAAGTATGGAGTGGTGTAAGCCCAGATAATAGGCTTAACACCGTCTTTCTTCAGCTCGTCCCCTAGCTTCATTAAATCTTCAAAATTCTCAGGCTGTGACTTAACAAACTTGTTGTTACAGATTAGAGAAACAGCCTCGATAGCAACAGGATAACCAACAATCTTGCCATCAATAGTCATTGCTTCCCAGCCAACATCAGCGAATTTAGCCTTTACTTTATCGCTTACAGTGATAGGAGAAATCAAGCCTGCCTTTGACCACTCACCGAAACGGTCATGAGCCCACATGATTAAATCAGGGCCATTGCCGGTTGCAGCGGTCTGCTGGAATTTAACTTCTACCTGGTCAGGATGAGCAACGGTAACCTTGATGCCAGTGTCAGCGGTGAATTTCTCACCAACTTTGGCTATACCGTTATATCCTTTATCGCCGTTAACCCAGATGGTTAACTGATCCTTCTCAATTGCTGCATTAGCTGACATTGATAGACCCAATGTAACAGCACAAATCGCAGAAGCTAAGATTGTTTTCTTCATTTTATAATCCCTGTAATTTATTCTCTTTATGTATTGTCTGTTTTAGGTTTTTACCTTTAAACACCCTTGAAAATTACGTTATCTTCATTTCCTAAGGTTAATAAAATTGTAAAGATTGAAATTACAAAACAACAATACAGTATTGACCTAAAAATGTATTATTTTATCTTCTTTGATTTTTTTTGTGACATTAAGCAAAATTACAATAAATTCGATAAAAAAAGGCAAATTAAAGAAAAATTATCGAAATGATA
>AUXO015670563.1_pt1 | contig 15182 bp, 18 predicted proteins | sample 768731 | NCBI WGS metagenome assembly AUXO01 (sample SAMN02715735, study PRJNA202380) | gut metagenome | biome: sheep rumen | host: Ovis aries | place: New Zealand: Palmerston North
AAAAAATAAAGGAATGCATAGAGCAGCAATTTATGTACAAGAAACTATGAAACATTGTAAAAAAATATGGGGAGAATATTACATATTAAAGATGGACATAGCAAAATACTTTGATAATATTAATAAAAATATATTATTAAAAATACTAGAAAGAAAAATTAAAGACAAAGATTTGCTATGGCTAATAAACCAAATACTATTTGCACAAACAAGAGAAAAAGGCTTAGAAATTGGAAACTATACATCTCAAATGTTTGCAAATATATATTTAAATGAAATAGACCAATATATAAAACACAATTTAAAAGTAAAATATTATGTGAGGTATCTCTCGATGATAGTATAGTAATAGTAAAAACTAAAAAAGAAGCAAAAGAAATACTAGAAAAAATAACAATATTTTTAAAAGAAAAGTTAGAATTAGAACTAAACAAAAAAACACAGATATTTAAAAATAAACAAGGTGTGAACTTTTGTGGCTATAAAATAAACGAATATAGAATGAAATTACGAGATAAAGGAAAAAGAAAACTTAAGAAAAAAGTAAAACATTTAAAAAATAAAATAAAAAATGGAGAATTAACAAGTAAAGAAGCTAAAAAATATTTAGCAGGACATTTTGGTTATATTAATATAGCGAATGTAAATAATTTGTTAGAAAGATTATTTTACATAGAAAAATGAATAATTAAAAATAGGGATAAATCGAAAGGCTTATAACACTTCTAACAGAGTTAACAGGGGCGGAAATTACAACAACAATGGTTCTAACAATCCAGCTTCTAACCGCAACAACAATTCCCCTTCTAACAGCAACAACAACATCGGGTTCCGCCTAGCTCTAATATTTTTCTAGATTATATTTTTTAAGGAAAATATACAACGAAATATTAGATATTAAAGGGATTTATTCCTTCCAAAGCTTTAATAAGCAAAGGTAAATATGTATCAGTAAAATAGGTATTAGTAGAAATTTTATTTCGAATATACTTATTTTACGAAATTTATAATTAAATAAATAACGAGGTAAAAAATGAATTTAGTATTTATAATAGGAAAAATAGTAAGTGACATAAAATTTGACTTTGTGCTAAATAGTAAAAAAATATCAATTATAAGTTTTGAACTTGAATTAAATAATAAGAGTATTGCTCGTGTAAAAGGTTTTGATGAAGTGGCAGATTTTTGTTATAGTAAATTAATTGTAGAAGATATAGTAAATATATTTGGAATATTAAACAGTAATGGAGAAATAATAATACAAGAAATAAATTAAAGAGCCTAAATTCAATTAGGCTCAAAGAGTTAATAATAAATCTCTAATTGTTGGGTAAAAAATTTATCATTTTTAGTAGTATATAAATTTATGTTATTATTTTTCTTTATAATTTTTCTAACTTCCCACAATCCAAGTCCAGTATGAGATTCTTTACCAGATATTCCTTTTTCAAATATTTTTTCTGTATCTACATTTTTATCTTTATATGTATTCTCAATTATAATTAATTGTCTAGTGTTTTTTCTATCATCTCTAAAACTTAGGTTTATAATTTTTTCTTTACATTCCTCACTTGCTTCTATAGCATTATCAAGTAAAATACCTAATATTCTTGCAAATTCATATATTTTCATGTGTAGTTCATTTAAATCTAATAAAAATGTTATATTAACTTTTATATCTTTAGAGTCTGCTTCATAATATTTTTTAGTTAATAAGTTATAAATTCCATCATTATTTACCACATCAGGATTTAAAATATAAAGATTATTTACTCTTTGACAATCATCCTCTAATTCTAAATAATAATTTTTCAAACCTTCCATATCATCTGTTCTTATATATCCTCCAATAGTTGTAACTATATTATCAAAGTCATGCTTAAAAGCTCTAACATTATCATGTAAAATTCGTAAAGAATTGTTGTATGATTCTGCACTTTCTAATTTTCTAGTTGTTAAAGTTAGTTTAAATACTCTAGTTAAACTATAAATACTAATTCCAAAATATGCAATTAATGAAACAAAACTAAGAAAAGTTATAGGAAGAGGTAATATATCTATATAATATCCAGTAATAAAAGTTTGAATAGCTAATGTCAAAATACCAGCTATTAAATTAGAAAATATTATTATTTTAGAATTCTTATCTATATCTTCCATAAAAGTTATTTTGTAATTTTTGTTTTTTATAATAATTATGATAATTGTAATTATAAAATATATCATTAAAACATATAATAATCTGTAAATTAAAATATAAGATAATTGTTCACTGGATATATGTAATAAAGATAAATATGGTTTTAAAATTAAAGCACCAACTATATTAAATATAAAAGCAGACATAACAACAGAAAATAAACCTTTTAACATTGAAACATTAAAAAGTTTAATAGCTAAAGCAATCATAAATAGATAATTTATTATGATACTTAAAGCAGCTGATAAAAAATGTGAACTTATTATATTTATTAATGTTAATAGTAATATATATATGCTTTTTTTCTTAAGGGGTATTTTCAAATTTAAAATACTTTCTATTAATAGAGTCATAAATAAAAACTCAAGTATTGCTCCTGGCACTGCTATTACATTTATCAACCCTTCGTTTGGTGTGCTTATTGCAGTCCACAGATTATTCAAAATTTCCATAATCTTTCAAAACCTCCATAAAATCATTTTTATATTTTGGACCTATGTAACAAGTGCTATTATCCTTAAAAGTAATAGTACCAGAAACTGGTTCTACATCCTTTATCTGAGAAATATTAGCAACGCAGGATTTATGACATCTTTTATAATCTTCAGGTAATCTGTTTTCTAACTTATTAAAAGAACTATAAGTTTCATAATCGCGAGTAGCGGTATGAAAAACAAGCTTCATACCATCTCTTTTAATATATTGAATTTCATTTGCGTCAATAATTGTATTTTTATTATCTATTTTTAAATATCTTTTTGGCAAACCATTAATATCTTCAAAAAGCCTCTTTATTGTTTCTTCTAGCCTATCATAAGTTATAGGTTTTGCTAAATAATCAAAAGTTTTAAACTTATATGCAACCATAGCATATTCTAGATGACCAGTAGTGAAAATAATATAAGAATTTTTATTCAATTTCCTAATTTCTTTGGCTAATTCCAAACCATTTTTTGAAGATTTTAAATTGATATCTAACATAATCACGTCTGCTTTATTATCCCTGACAAATTCTAGCATATCATCGGTATTACTTGCTTTGAAATAAACGTTAGCCTCAAAATTATTTTTTATAAATATACTTTCTAACATTTTTTCTAGTCTATCTAAAATATTTAAATTGTCATCGCATATAGCAAAATTTAACATATATTATTCGCTCCTTTAATATGAATGTAATAAAAAATAAAAATAAGGTATAAAAATTACCTTAATTTTCCAACAATAATAACAATATAATCTATATTTTTTATATTGTCAATAGAAATTGACAAAATTATCCATATTGTAAAAGTGATAATATCAATATGGTTTCGGGAATAAAATTATGAATTCTAAAAGCAAATTGGAAATAATTAATTTTATAGAATATAAAAAAATGAGGCTATTTTTCACGTAGCCTCGTAATATTGGTTCTATAATAAATGTTGGGGTGGGTAAAAACTCTAACATTTTTTTGTAGAATTATTGCACTTATCTAAAATACCTGATAAAATGGACTCTATGTCAATAGTTTTGGGGTGGAAAACAATATATAAAAATAAATACATCAAGTAAAGCCTATACCAATAGTGATTTGTATGTATCTATAATTGCACAAGAGCATGGTGTAGATTTAGATACACAAACAAAATTAAAGTTATTGAACTCTAAAGGGCACACAGTAAAAAATTTAAACACTAAATATGAGGGAAATAATGCTATTTTAAGTATTCCGGATATTGAAGCAGGTAATTATATTTTAGAGGCAAAAGTATCTAGTAAAGCAGGAAAAGATACAATTCAAAAAGAAATTTATATATCTGACGGAAATCTTGAAAATGTAACAATTACCTTAGATAAAGGAATATATAAACCAGGAGATACAGTTAATTATAGAGCATTATTGACTAGCAAAGAAAATGATGAGCCTATAAGTAAGGACATAAATGTTAGTATTTATGATGGAAATGACAATAAAGTTTATAACGAAAATGTCAAATCATCTGATTATGGTATCATAAGTGGAAGTTTTTCTTTGGCAAATGAAGTTAATAGTGGATTATATAAATTAGTTGTAAAATCAAAAAGTAATGAAACAACAAAGCAATTTAAGGTGAATCCTTATGTTACACCAAGGTATGAAGTAAAAATAGAATATGACAAAGAAAGCTATCTAGTTGGAGAAAAAGCAAATATTACATTTAATGCTAAATATTTTTTTGGAGAGGCAGTTGATTCCTCAAATTATTTTGTAGAGGCAACAAGTAGTTTTGCAGCAGGAACTGATATATTTGAAGTGCAACTATTATCTGAATATGGAACATTAGTTGCAGGCAAAAAGAATGATGTATATGTATTTACTAACAAGGCAGATGGAACACCATTAAAAACATATATTACAGTATCTTCAAATAACTTTACTAAACAAATAGCAACAGATGAAAACGGAATAGGTAAGTTTTCAATAGATGTGGAACAGATAAGTAGCAGTAGTAATTATAATTACTATGAAAGTTATAATAATAAATCAAAAAATACAAAACAATTTACTATTGTAGCAGAAGATACAAATGGAGATCGAGTAAGAAAAATTGTATCTCTAGATATAGAACAAAAGAATTTATTAGTATCAACTAACAAAGTAAAATATGAACAGGGCGAAGATATAAAAATTAACATTTCCTCTATAACAGAAAATGCAAAGAATATCTATATACCAGAATTAGTAACAACAAAGGGAACAGCAAAAGTTGATTTAAATTTAAGTGATAATATAACTACATGGACAATTCAAACAGTAGGAAATACAAAAGACGGAAGAATAGGATATGGAATGTTAAACAATGTCAAAGTATTTAAAGACTTTTTCGTTGATTTTGAATTACCTAAGAATTTAGTAGAAACAGACAATGTAAGTATTCCGGTAACAGTATATAATTACACAGATAGACCAATTAGTACAGTATTAAAAATAAAACAAGATGATTGGTTTACACTAGGAAATAACAACATAAATATAAATGTTGAAGCAAAATCAACAAACATGGTTTATGTTCCAATATCAGTATTAAAAGCAGGAAATAATAAATTTAGAGCAGAAGTATCAAGTAATACATTAACAGATATAGTTGAAAAGGAATGTACTGTATCAACAAAAGGTTATAAAGTTGAAAAGGTTGTTTCAACAGGAAAATTAGATGAAGATATATCAGAAGATATATTAATTTTAGAGGATACAATAGAAAATACAGCAAAAGCAAAAGTAAAAATATATGCAAGTACAATGTCTCAAACAATAGAGGGAATGGAAAACATATTTAGAATGCCAACAGGTTGTTTTGAACAAATTTCTTTAAGTTTATATCCAAATATTTTAGCTTTAAATTATTTAGAAGACAACGGAATTGTAAACGAAGAAATAAAAACAAAAGCACTTTCTTATATATCTTCTGGCTATCAAAAATTATTAACATACGAAGTAAAAGGAGAGAGTGGAGGATATTCACTTTACGGACATTCTCCAGCTGAAACAGTTTTAACAGCGTATGGATTAATGGAAATATCTGATTTGAGCGAAGTTTATGATGTGGATGACAGTGTTATTGAAAAAATGACTAACTTCTTATATAAAAAGCAAAATTCAAAAGGTACATTCACTATTACAGGAAGTTATATTGGGGGGAGCAAGTTCAAGAGAAACATTATCATTAAATGCGTATATAACATGGGCATTATCTGAAAGTAACCCCAATGATGATAGATTAAATAAATCAGTAGAATATTTAAAAGGTAAATTAAATGATATAGATGATAACTATACATTAGCATTAGTTGCCAATACTTTAGCAAATGTAAAAGATAAACAATTAAATAATGTTCTAAAAAGATTAGTAAACAATACAAATTTAGATGGAGGTAACGCATATATTACTTCAAATGTAGTAGACTACTACGGATCAAGGTCAAATGTTCAAACAGTTCAAACAGTTGCTTTAACATCAATGGCTCTTTCTAAAGGCTCATATAGTCCAGAAACTAATAAATCTATATACCTTATGAGAAAGTAAATACAAAAAATGATAATATTGAGGTATCAGTAGAGAGCAATAATGATTTAAAAGTTAATGAAATATTAAAATCTAATGTAAAAGTTATAAACAGAAGTGGAAACTCAATTTCAAATGGAATGATTACAATTTCTATTCCTCAAGGATTTACAGTAATTGAAGAATCACTAATGCTATTAGAAAGTAAAGGTATAATAGAAAAATACGAAACATCTTATACATCAGTAAATATTTATTTTAGAAACCTTGATGTAGGAAAAATTGTTAATTTAGCTGTATGGTTTAGAGCAAATTATCCAGTAGAAATAACAGGTATGTCAGTAAGAGCGTATGACTATTATAATCCATATGTTGAAGGAAAGACAATGCCAACAGAAATAACTGTAAAACAATAAAAAACCTCCAAAAATTAAAAGAGAGTATATGATGAACTCTCTTTTAATTTTTATACAAAAAATGTTACTGCGAATAACATTTTTGTTCTAATGCATTTATTCAAATTAATGTAAAAAAACACCTAAAAATGTGTAATTATTTGCTAAATTAAAAGCTATGGTTATTTTTTTTTGTTTTGTATCATAGTATTATATAAAAAAATGGAGGCAAAATAATGAAATTTACAAGCAAAGAAAATATCAAAAAAATCTTAATATTTTTATCGATAATTTTTATAATCTTTGTGCTATGTAGCACTTTTATAAATAAACCCAAAACCACAATAGAAACTACTGCAGAAAGTTTAAGCAATAAAAAAATAGGTTGGGGAATAAAACGTAATGACAATCATGAACAACCTGATGTAGGTAGTAAAAACAGAGAAGTATTAGAAAAAAACAATGGAATTACATTAGGAAATAAAGAAAACCAATACATATATTTAACATTTGATGAAGGGTATGAAGCAGGTTATACATCAAAAATCATGGAAATATTAAAAAATAATAATGTAAAAGCAACCTTTTTTATTACTGCACATTTTTTAAATACACAGCCAGAATTAGTTCAGAAGATGATATTAGAAGGACATATAATAGGAAATCATACCGTAAACCATAAAAGTATGCCAGATTTAACAGATGAACAAATAAATTCTGAGGTTATGAACTTACACAAAACAATTTACGAAAAATTTGGATATGAAATGAAATATATAAGACCACCCAAAGGAGAATTTAGCGAAAGAACCTTATCAGTAACAAGTTCGTTAGGATATAAAACAGTAATGTGGTCATTTGCCTATGAGGACTGGAACGAAAATAAACAGCCGAACGAAGAAAAAGCAAAAGAAAAAATATTAAACAATTTACACAATGGAGAAATTATGCTATTACATGGAAATTCAAAAACAAATACTGATATTTTAGATAGTATTATTAAAGAGGCAAAGAATATGGGGTATGAGTTTAAAGCTTTAGATGAATTTGAAAAATAAAAAGTGGAAGGAAGATAATAAATGCGAAGAAAAAGAAGCAAAAAACCACAAAATAGCAGACTAGAAAGAATTCTAGAAATGCCACAAGAGGTATATTCTAATGTACCTAAAATGATTATTACAGGCTTTGAAGAAATGATAATAGAAAACTTTAAAGGTATACTAGAATACGAAGATATTTTTATTAGAATTAATACTTATATTGGTGTTGTTAATATAAATGGCTATGGTCTAAGATTAGAAAATATGACAGATGATGATATTAAGGTAAAAGGCAAAATAGAAAGTTTAGAAATAGAAAGAACCATAGATGACAGTTAAAGGAGTAAATAAATGTTTATAAAAATATTATTAAGCTATATTTTAGGATATGTAAAAGTATCCGTAGAAGGTTATTATATTGAAAGATTTATTAATATATGTAAAAATGAAAAGATAACAATATGGAATTTAAAAAGAAGTAAAGATATACAATTATTTTTTAATGTTAGAATTGGAGAATTTAAACAAATATGTAAAATTGCAAAAAAAACAAGATGCAAGATAAAAATAAAAAACAAAAGAGGAGTACCGTTTTTTATTTATAGATATAAAAAAAGAAAAATTTTTATAGGACTATTAATAGTATTAATTCTTCTAATGTTAGTATCCACAAACTTTGTATGGAATGTGGATATAATAGAAGAAAATGGTAAAATTGTGGAAAATTTAAGAGAAGATATAGAAGAAGCAGGAATAAAGCAGGGAACTATGAAATCAAAAATAAATACAAAAGAGATTATTAATAAAGTAAGGCTTGAGAGAAAAGATATAGCATGGTTAGGAATAGAACTAAAAGGAACAAATGCAATTGTAAAGGTTGTAAAAGCAGATGTAAAACCAGAAATTATAGATGAAAAAGAATACTGTAGTATAATCTCAAATAAAACAGGGGTAGTAACTAAAATTAATGCTTTAGATCGGGACAGCAAATGTAAAAGTAGGAGATACAGTAAAAGAGGGGGATATATTAATTAATGGTTGGATTGAAGGAAAGTATACAGGAGTAAGATATGTACATGCAAAGGGTGAAATACAAGCAAAAGTATGGCATACAAAAAATAAAAAAGTTCTGTATAATTTTATGGAGAAAGTAAAAACAGGAAATGAAGAAAATAAATATTCTTTAAAAATTAATAATTTTAAAATAAATTTTTCAAAAAAGCTTTCAAAATTTAAAATTTATGATACAATAGAGAAAGAAAATAAGATAAAATTATTTTCTGATTTATATTTACCAATTTCATTAATTAAAACAACATATCAAGAATTAGAAGAAATAAATAAAAATTATAATTTAGAAGCGGCAAAAAAATATCGGAATAAATGAACTTCAAAAAGAGTTAGACGAGGAAATTGAAAACAAAGATAATATTGTAAACAAAATTATTAACACATATGAAGCTGAAGATGGAGTTGATATTTATGTTACATATGAAGTGCTAGAGAACATAGGGACTAATGAAAAAATTGTATTTTGAAATAACGGAGTGAGATAAATGGAAGAGAGAAGCCTTAGAATAACAGGAACTGATAATACATTCTTAACTAAAATAACAAAAACATTAACAAAAATATTGATTCCTACAAGGATAGGAATTAATGGAATGTTAATTTCAAGAAAAAGAAACAATGTAATAAGGGCATTTGAAAATTATACTTCAGATAATGAAAATTATAACAAAGAAGAATTAGAGAAGAAATATGATTTAGTATATGAAACATATTTAGATTCTCTGGATAAATATGTTATGGATTCTATTTATAAAAAAGTAAAAAATGGTACAGCATCTGAATTCGAGAAAAACGCTATGTCAAAATATTATGAAGTTACAAGTCTAAAAGAAAATGAATATATTGAATATAAATATAGAAAACAAAAATATTTGATAGAACTTGACTATGAAGGGGTAAAGTTAAGTACTAAAGAAAGACTAATAGAAAGATATCAAAAATTCTATATTTCTAAAATGGATTCTTTGTATAAATCAATTTTGAAGAATTATTCAATAAAAGTTGCTGATTCAATAAATACATATGATAGCACAAAAGAATGGATATATATGAAAATTTTCCATACATTAGAAGAGTACATAAGAAATATATTAGCATTAAAAATGAAAATTGAATATGATGAAAGCCTAAAAAATATCGTTACAGAATATGAAAAATATGAAGCATATACAGTTGGAAAATTAGATACTAAGGATAACATTGAGAAAAATATGGTTTTACTTGGTATAAGTAGAAAATTGTTTACACATAGCTTACCACTAATTGTTGCAGAACAATGTTACGAAAAACTTCTAAAAGATGCAAGATGTTTGGTGCAAGATACAAAAATTGCAACAAGGAGAGAAAACGCATATTCTATGCTAATAAATTTAATTGAAGATTATAATATAAAATTATTATCAACAAAAGTATATTGGGATTCACCTAAAGAAAGAGAAGCATATAAAAAATTCTGGAATAGCTATAAAAAAATTACAAAATTGAAGGAAACTGATTTTATAGAATATATAAAACAGAAAGAAATATTATTTATAAAAAACGATATAAAAAAATTAGATAAGGGCAAAACAGATTACAGTAAACTTTTTAAGTATTACAAAAGAAAATTGGTGGATTATGGAGCAATAAGACAAATTAAAAATTCATATAAATCAGATAAAAATTACGTAAAAATCAAGGAAGTATAATAAATGTTTGAAATTATTTATAAAGACATAGAGGAAAAAAAAGAATATGAAGATGTAATAAAAAAAGTATTAGCACAATGTTATAAAGAAGAAGGGTTACAAGAATCTAAATTAATTATTACTGTTACATTAACAAATCCTGATAATATAAAAAAAATAAACAAACAATTTAGAAATATAGACAATGCAACAGATGTGCTTTCTTTTCCTATCTTTGAGAAGAATGAGTTAAACCAAAAGATAATTCAAAAAAATTTTATGCATGAGGATATGTTGGGAGACATAATTATATCTATAAAAAAAGTTGAAGAACAGGCAAAGGAATATGGACATAGTTTTGAAAGAGAATTGAGCTATATGTTAGTACATGGATTTTATCATCTAATGGGATATGATCACATTAAAGAAGAGGATAAAAAAGAAATGAGACCAAAAGAAGAAAAAATATTAAATGAATTGCAAATTATAAGAGATTAAAAGGAGGAGTACAATGGAAAAAGGTGGAGTAAAGACGCTTGTTATAATCTTAAGTTTATTGATAATAGTAGCGGGATGTGTATTGGCGTATAAAATAATGCAAAATAAGGAACTTGCAAATACAGAAGAAGTTGTAGTAGCAGAAGGAAGAACGGAAGAAAAAGTGCAAAAACAAGTACAAATATTTAATCGGAAATGATAGACCGATTGCTGTTATGATAGACAACCATAAAGATGCATGGCCACATGTTGGATTGCAAAATGCTTATATGGTATATGAAATAATAGTTGAAGGTAACGAAACAAGATTAATGGCCTTATTTAAAGGAGCAAATGTAGAAAAAATTGGACCTGTAAGAAGTGCAAGACATTATTTTATTGATTATGCTATGGAAAATGATGCAATATATACACATTTCGGACAAAGTCCACAAGCACAAAGAGATTTGAAGAAATATAGTATAAATGATATTAATGGTATAGCAGAAGATGGAACTACATTTTGGCGCGTTAGAGAAAAAGTAGCACCTCACAATGCATTAACAAGTACAGAAAAATTATTAAAATCAGCACAGAATAAAAAATATAGAACAACATCATCAGAAAAAAGTGTGCTAAATTATGTGACAGATGAAGTGAATTTAGAAGAAGGTCAAGATGCAATAAGTGTAACAATACCACATTCTAAATTGCAAACAGTAAAATATGTATATAATAAAGAAACAAAAACATATGAAAGATATGCAAGAGGAATAGCTCAAAAAGACTGGACAACAGGGGAAATACTAACTACTAAAAATATAATTGTAACTTTCTGTGATAACTATACATTATCAGACAGTGAGAATAAAGGAAGACAAGGACTAAAAAATATTGGAACATTTAATGGATATTATATAACAAATGGAAAAGCAATAAAAATTAAATGTATAAAAAATGCTAGAGATGAAAAAACTATATATCAAGATTTAGAAGGAAATGTAATTAACGTAAATGACGGAAACACATTTGTTAACATTTGTCCTACAACTACGAATGTTACATTAGAGGCTGACACAACTACTACAACTACAAACTAATAAAGAAAGGTGAATATAATGAACGTATATGACACAGCAAATAAACTAGCAGGAGAAATAAAAGCATCTGAAGAATATGCAAACTATAAAATGGCTAAACAAGCATTAAATTTAAATACAGAACTAAAAATAAAAATGGCTGATTTTGAAAAAGCAAGATATGAAGTTCAAATAGAAATGATGCAGACAGGAAAGCAAAATGAAGAAAAGTACAAAAAAGTACAAGAACAATATGCAGAATTAGTAGAAAATAATGAAGCAAAGAAATTTTTTGAGGCAGAAACAAAATTTAATATACTTATTGCAGATGTTAATAAAATAATAGGTGAAGCAATTAAAGATGTTATGCAGTAAATTATTATAACAATATTCATATATTTATATATTTTTATAAGGAATAGTAAAATGGAATTTATAATTATAATAATTGTTTCAACAGTGTTGACAATGGTTTTAAGATATGCATTTGAATATAATATGAAAAAAATAAAAAATATTGCAGATAATAAAGAATTAGATGGGATAGTAAAAAAATACCCATCTAATTTAAGTATATGCAAATATTATTTAAATAAACTAAATAATGAGAATGTAAAAATAGAGGAAGAAAAAAATGCAACTGCAAGTTTATATATAGCAATTACAAACAAAATAGTAATTGCTAATATTACAGATACATATACTAGAATTCAAACAATAGCACATGAATGTTTACATTCCATTCAAAGCAGAAGATTATTGATATTTAATTTTATATTTTCAAATATTTACTTATTATACTTTGTAATTATTTGTATACTCGCATTTTTAAATATATTACCTCTAAAAATGATGTTTTTAACAATATTTGTTGTATTAAGTATGGGATATTGCACGGTTAGAGTTTTTTTAGAAAATGATGCAATGATTAAGGCAAAGTATTTAGCAAAAGAATATATGGAAGACATGAGAATATCTAATAAAGATGAAATTATAAAAGTGGTAAATGGTTTCGAAAAAATAAATTCTTATGGAATAAAAGCAATCAATTTTAAGTTCTATATGGATTGTATAATTAGAATAATATTTTTTTCAATTATTTGTGCGATTAGATAAAAAAACTAAATAAGGTTATTGAGATTACAAAACTATTTTATTTACGTTTGTAGATTTACATAGAAAAAATGCTTTTAAATTTTTTTGTAGACAAACAAATATGGGCATGTATGTTATTTTAAACATAGAGAAAATCAATCATGCCCGTTTTGTTCTTATTTTTTTATATAACAATTAATTAATATCTAATAATAAATTTAACATTTTTGGATATATAATTTTCGCGTTTTTGTTCCAGTTGTCTACAATTTTTTTAGCTCTTTCTCTAGAGCCAACAAATGATTTTACTTCAAAAATAGTTTCATTATTTTCTACGATTTTACATTTAATTGTATAGTCATTTTCGTTTTTTGGAATAAATTCTGCAATTATAGAAGACTCTTCTTCAATAGATAAGAATTCTTTTTTAAATATACTATCTGCTTTTAATTTGATAAGTCCTGGTAAAACATCTTTTGTAAGAATATATGCGTTTTTTCCGTTCAGAAGTAATTCTGATAAATTGTTCTTCTTCTTTAGTATGAATGCCTACTAACTTTGAATCAATTAAATCTGTTAGAACTTGCTTAAAATAGAAATAGTTAATATTATTTATGGAAGCGATTATTTTAAACAAATCATCTTGCCTAATATCATTGTCTATTAGATTTAATATATATAAAATTAGAACTTTATTTTCTGCCAAAGTAGTAGCTTTATCTGAATTTGAACTCATAAATAGCACTCCTTACTTTGTTTTGTTTTTTTGAATTATATCATGGTTTACAAAAAAAGTAAATAATAATTTATTCGAAAAACATATGATGTATTTTTTTTCTATAGTAATTAATTATATAACCCATAACTAAAGCGGTCAAAACAGTACTTATTCCAACAGTTCCTCCTAAAATAAACCCCATAATTACACAAATGAGATCTTGAAACATCCTAACCATTCCATAATTTTTGTTAAATTTCTTAGATATAATAACACCCAGACAATCGTATGGTGCAACCCCCATATTTCCTTCCATATACATGGCAACACCATATGAACAAATTAAAATACCTATTATCATTAGTAGAAATTCTTCAACGGGAGATTTTTCTGGTAAAAATCCAAAAAGATATCCAAAAAAATCTGTTGAATATCCAACCAATACCATATTGGCTACAGTTCCTATACCTATAGTTTTTCTACTATAAATTAGAGGAAATAAAAATATTATTAAATTTGAACATAATTGGCAAGTACCAAAAGATATACCTGTTAATTTAGAAAGTCCCATATTTAGACATGTAAAGGGGTCAGTACCAAGCCCTGCTCTAATAAGTACAGCAACTCCAAAACCAATTATTATTACTCCTAATACAACAAATAGTGAATTATATAGTGTAGTGTTCTTTTTAAATTTTGACATTTTGTATATTTCCTTTCTAGTATAATTTCTTAGTTAGAATTTGTGCAAATAAATGCAACCGGAATATTATACAACATATTTATGAATAAATCAACAGATTATAGATAATTTGTTGATGTTTATGATTAATTTATAAAAAAAGTAAAAATTGTAGCGTTACAATTGATGTGAAACAAAAAATATAGAAAATAAGTGATTCAAGTAGTATAATTGAATTGTTGAAAAATCAAAATTATACGAAAGGACTTGAATCACTTATGAGTAATATTATAACACAAAATAATAAAAATAAAAGATATTTACCACATGAAATTAAAACAAGATTACATGCAGTAGAAACATACAGAAATTGTGGAGATATAAATTATGTATGTAGAAAGTATCATATATCAAGAACATCATTATGGAGATGGAATAAAAAATATGATGGAACAATAGAAAGTATAACAGATAAATCACATAGACCATTAAGTAAACATCCTGCAGAGCATACAGATGAAGAAATAAAATGGATTAAAGATTTGATAAGAAGAAATCCCCATATAACTCTAAATGAAATATGGTACAAATTAAAAATAAATAAAGGCTACACAAGAAGACCAACATCATTATACCGAGTATTAAGAAAAATAGGATATTATAACAACCCCGAAATAAAGGGAACGTCAAGGAAACACAATAAAGAATATCATACACCAACAGAAATAGG
>AUXO013952632.1_pt1 | contig 15180 bp, 9 predicted proteins | sample 768731 | NCBI WGS metagenome assembly AUXO01 (sample SAMN02715735, study PRJNA202380) | gut metagenome | biome: sheep rumen | host: Ovis aries | place: New Zealand: Palmerston North
TGCCCCATCGATCATGATCTTATTTTGTTAGTTCTTTGTTGTCTGCCATATCTTTCTTTTCTCCATTTCTTGCCTTCTTTATATTGAAGAAAGTAAGCGAATCCGTCTGGTGAGCCACACCGTTCACCACCACGAAATAGTTTGGCACCTTCTCCCCTTTTTCATTCAACGTACACTTGACATACGTCTTCTCCACCGTCGCTGGAGAAATCTCGTCTGCTAACACAGGAAAATATGCCACTACCAATAATGCCCCTAGAACAACTGTTCTTAAAATTGCTGTCATCATAACCTTAAAATTTAGTCGTTAAACATTTTTGCTCGTCTGCGGAATATCATTCATTCCCGTCGACATTGCAAAAGTAGATCACGGCATTGCAAAGGCACGGACAAAAAAAGAAAGCCTTACGGACAGGTTGTGAATTTCACAATTTGCACAAAAGATTCACAGATTGTACGGAAGAGGGAATTAGTTAAATGATTGAGATTGTGTATGGGAAAAATTCTTTCATTTTTTCTTTGCGTTCTTCATCAATTCGCTAAGGTTAACTACATCTGGCAAAGCTCTCTGACGACCTTTATTCTCTGTTAGATCTTGTATTTGCCAATAATATTGATTCCATTCTGGTTCATCTCTATCTATTTCCCTAAATTGATAAATCAGATAAATATAATCATTCTTATATTCCTCATTTGTAGTTTGAGGATAACCTTTTTCCAAAAGTTCTGGACGTCGGAGTATACGAGGTTCTTCATCAACAATGCGAACAAGCCTTATACTCTCTCCTTCTTTATGAAATAATATATAACGAATTGACATTAATTTCCGACTCAATCTCAATAAGCCATCCAAAGATCTGACACGGAAATTATATAATTTTTTTTCATTTATCCAATTCAAATGATCCTGATCCTTTACATACCCAAGAGCAACCAATGTTTCAGTTGGAAGGAAATTTCTATTTTCACCAACAGATTCAGGCAATGAGTCATAAATTGGATTTATTGGACTATCCTTATAAATATTATAAGAGTGAAAAGCCATTGTTTCTCGTTGAGAGAATCTATTAAGCATGTGACGTTTTACGTCCATAAGAAATTTTATCAATGTATCTACCTGACTGGATTCTTTTCCAGGAGAGATACAAAAGGCTCCAAGACCAGGAATAATCTCATGAAAACCTTTCTTTTGGGAACATTCAGTTCCTGGATATAAAATAAATGCACCACTTGTACGTCGGATTGCATCTTTGTATGCGTGCATCTTTAACAAATCTGCTCTTTTATATTTTCCTATTTCATATTCGCCAGATTCCTCTTGTACTTTTTCTTCCGTAAGTTCTTTATTAAGAGGATTATTTTCGTCATCTATATTCTCAAGATCAGAATCTATGTCATCAATAATGATTTTATCCAGACGATATTTTGCATCAAAATGAATGTGAACAATCAGGTCATTCACTTCTGCCGCATCTTCAGTAATATCTCCAGGCCATATCGATAACGTATAATCTGGGCGCATAGGCAAAGTCCACGATCCTGCATCATGTATATCTTCGCGATGACCAAACGTTCGATTATAATAGAATCTGACATTGAGTTTGCGGCCACAAGTCTCATCTTGCCCTTCTATCATTTTCATCTTGCCCTGTTTGATATCAAGATTCAATTGATCGTTATCAAGAGAAACCAAATTACTTTTTTCTTCAGGCTTAATATGGAACACATTACTTATCACTTCCAGAAGCACGAAAAACAACCAATATTCATACAAAGCAGCAACATTTCTTTTTCCTGCTTCATAAACATTGTCTCCTCCACTCCAATTTAATTTTGCTGCAAGATCAAACATCAACCAGGCTTGCAAAATTTCTCTATATCCCTCTTTCCGTTGTAGTACCGGACTATTTAGATTTAAATGCTGAGCCATGCTTATATTCTTAAAGAATGAAGAACCAAGATACTGCAACAAAGTATTACAAACTACATAAGCCTCATTTTTAAGTTGATCGGAAGCATTTTTCTTTCCTGCGATGTCATTACAAAAACTATAGAACTGAGTTAGCACGTACTTGACAAATTGATTTTCTAATGTATCAATAGTATCACACTTATAATTAACCTCCAACGTTCGTGGTAATGAATGTAATCCGTCAATTACGTTACAAGCAAATCTATCTCTACGACTGACTAACTGACGTAATCCATTTCTATTCAAGCGTTTTACATTCTCTACATGTCTAGTTATAGTTGTATCCATCCATGTACGTACAGGACTAAGCTGAATCTTGTGTATAGCCTCATCAAAAGATTCATTATCTACAATACTCTTCACAAATGCAAATTTTTGATAAAGAGTCTGTTGTGGAGCATCGTTATCTACTTCAAACTTTTGAGAGACGGGAGATCCTTGCATCATTACCAAGTCTGTATAATACTTAGTAATATCAGAAAGCATATCACGATAATCTTTTCGATAGGATGTTTTAACACTCCGTATCTCCAAAGAAATTGAAGATATCACATTGCTATTTTCATCCAAAATATTGAACGGCATCGATCCAACATAAATCCCAGTCTTTATTGTTCCTTCATTCCTTTTTCGGCGTGGAAAAATAATATTAGATTTTTCCTCGAAAAAAGCATTTGCAGCGTCTCCTTTTCCATCAACAAGTTCGTATTCATACTCACGACCCTCCTGTAATTGCCATCGGCTTTCGCCATAGTCAATTGCATCATCTTCCTCAAAACATTCTGCATTTACAGAATGTGGATAGATCCAAAGTCTTAAATCAGATTTTAATAATATGTCGAGTTTGTCCTTCTTCATGATTATGCTTCTGCAAAACTTGTAAATCCATTTTCTATAGCACATCTATACATACGAAGAACCTTATCTGCAGTAAGTTTATAATTTATTTCTATTGGTAAATCATCTAATAAATTATGTTCCTCCAACGAATTAGGAGCACCACACAACTTCCATAGTTCTTTTAGTACAGGAACAATTTTTTTACGAGAGCCATGCAGTTTTGGTAACAATTTCTGGACGAGAGCCGCATCTATAGCTTCATTTATAGCAAGCACATCCTTCGACAAACTTATAAAACGGCCGATCTCTGTAGCTGTGCGATAACCAAATTCAGCGTTGACTGTTTTTAACTGTTTGAAGAATTTTTTCAGAACATCATTTGCCTCTTTACTGATTTCTATAGATTCCGAAGCGATACGAACAAAATCAGCAGCCATGTTTGAAGCCGATCCATTTATATTACTCATATCAACAACAGGAGCATTTATAAGAAAATCCTCCATATCATTTTCACCAACCTTAAACTCAATAACATTTGCACGATCCAACACTTTCGGAGAGAACATATATGTAGTTTCGTCAACATTTATTGTTCCTATTATAAATAGATTTTTATACAAAGATACACTTTGCGGAACGTTATCTCCATTCCCTTTCCATAGAGGAATATTTACATGACTCTCCATTGCAGAAAGAAAATCAGCAAAATATCTTTCCACATACGACAAATTCATCTCATCAAGAATTAGGAAATACGGTTTTGAAGAATTTTCTGGTTTGTTAGACTCTATCAACAAATCGAGAACACCATTCTCTGGCTTCACATATGAGTTATCTTTCAAAGCATTAGGATAACCCAACAAAGGCTCTCTGTTTGTCCAATCTGCACCAACAGAAACTACACACATCTGTTTTTCCTCATCTTCTACCATAGCTTTGGCAAATGCCAATGCCAATTGTGTTTTTCCTGATCCAGCCAAACCACTAAGTATGACAAATGGCTTTGTAAGAAGAGAATATACATAACGTTGGATCAAATCAACTGAATACATCAACTTTGTTGATTTGATTTTAGCAGCAATTCTATCCACATCAAAATTTTTGATAGCCATTTTATTTTCTAATTGTTTATTTAATTTTAGAAAACAATAAAGATCATCCTTTTTTTCAACATGAAAATTTGGATAACAAAAATCAATAACATTTTTCAATTCACAAAATGAAGGATTTGACTTACCACCATCATCATAACTCCATTGATTACTTAAAAAAAACATTCTATCTTTTATTAAAAATGGAGTTTCAAACCACCTGGCAACACTTTTTCCATTAACTGTCTTTGCATTTTCTTGTTTAATTCCTTCTTTTGTACTTTCAAGAAATAATCCTTTCAATTCAATTCTCTGAGGATATGTAATTGAAATCTTATATTTTGATTCACATTTTTCTATATAAGGAAATATTGCATTCAATTTATCTATTTCATATAAAAACTTAAATAAATTCAACGAAAACTCAGTCATTTTCGATGATGAAAAAACTAAATCCGTGTTTGTCATAAACATACAATTAATAATTATAAATAGCTTTCTATACTTTTAATAATTTCCTTAAGTACTGGAACCACGATAGAATTCCCTGCTTGACGATACGCCACTTTATCATCAACCACAATTTTGAATGAATCACCAAATCCCATCAACCGTAAACATTCTGCTGGCGTCATTTTTCTAGCAACCTTTTCCTCACCATTTATATGACCAATATAAATTTTCGGGTTGTCTCGATGATTAGGAGCAGGAGACTCTACAAGAAGATCCCCTATCCAATTAAATTGCTGATTTGCTGTTTGACATCCAATAATATCTCTATTGTAACGTGTTTTGTTTTTATTTTTTTTTGTATCAGTAACCCATTCAAAACCTTTTTGTCCTAAATAATATTTATCATCAACTGGAATTTTATCTAAAAAATCTGAACTTTTTTTAGTTAAATCCTTCCTTTTTGGAAATTGATATTCATGTGTATATACATCATCTCTAATTCCTACCAAAAACAATCTTACTCTTGTTTGAGGATGATCATAATGAACAGCATTCAGCTTTGAATATTTAACTTTATATCCCAAAGAATTCCAGACAGATAACATGGTATTCCATGTATTTCCTCCATCATGAGTTAACAATCCTGAAACATTTTCATAAATAAAAACCTTCGGCTTTATTTCTTTTATAATTCTTGCATAATCATAAAAAAGAGTTCCTCTAGTATCTTTCAATCCTAGTTTTTTTCCATAGGTTGAAAAACTTTGACATGGACTACCCCCAACAAGAATATCCACATTATCAGCGTACTTTTTTCCATCCAAAAATCTAATATCTTCATGCCAATTATTTTCTGCAAGTTCATAATTTTCCATATATGATTTCTTCACTAAATTAACCTTACCAGTTAATTCATAAAGGGAATTCACATATTGTTCTCTTTTTTCTTTAGACAACCCTTTTGTCAAAATTTTTATACAATCAACAGGCAACTCATATTTACCTGATAATCCAGTATTTGACAAAACATAATTAGAGAACATATCAAAAGTAATCTCTTTCTTTTTTAATACGCTCTTATTAACCTCCCATAACTTTCTAATAAATAATATTCGATTATTAGAACCGAGTCGCATACATAAATCATGAAGACGATCAATTGGGAATTTTAAATATCGTTCTCCATTGTCGCAAGCAAAAACTATTTCATGATCTATTTGCATTTGTTTTAGAGCCATCTCAAATGCCCCTATTCCACTAAAAACAGATGCCACACGCAACATATCAATAATTTTGATTGTATTTGTAATTAATTTCATCCAATATTGAACAAATTTCTGTTATCTGATTTCCATTCAATTTGGATTTATTAGACAAAATCACCTTTCTACAAATATTAGAATAACTAGGATTAATCAGTTTTGCCAATGTTTCGATAGTACCCCAATCTTCTCCTGAAAGTTTTTTTATTCTTAGATATTTAGGAAACAAATCACTTTCAACAATATCAACCGTTGTTTTACTGAATGATTTTATAATCTCAATATCTATTTCTTTCTCATGTACCTTTTCTATAATTGACTTTGCTTTTAATATTATCTTTTCATCATCCAATATTTTATTGTATACAATAGATGAATACACCATATTAGCAAAATCACATTCTTTCTCTGTAAAAAGTTTTTCATTCTTAGCCAAAGAATTATTGTATGAAGAAATACCATCCCAGAATTTTGATCCCTGAGAAACCATTAATTCGTAATCTTCTATTGTGATTTCATCGTTATGTTTTCTTTGAAAATCTTCATCTTTTTCTTTCAAACATGACTGAATACTTGACAAAGAAATATTCATTGTATGCGTTTTGATACGTTCCCATGTATCTGGTTTCTTTGCAAAATCCCTCAATGTTGATGTTCCAGGCCGCAAACTGTCCAACAATTCAAATATTGAAGTAGCAATAGTTTCACACAATAATAACAAATTTGAACTGATCTGCTGCGATTCCCATATCTTAAACAAACTCAACTCATGATTTGTCACATAAGCCAAATAAGAAATTGTATAAGCTAAAATAGGAGATCTCGCTTGATGTAAATCCTTAAAAACTTGAGATTTATACAGAGTATTATATAAAATAATCAATGCAATAGTGTCCTCATAATATACCCTATCTGGTATAAATTTTTCTACCTTTGGATTAAAACTTTTGTAATTTTTTGCATCACCTTCTACAACAGTATAAGGCATCTCATCCCATGCTTGACGCACTTTGGCTAATAATTCTTTCTTGAATACCTGATTTTTAGGATATACTTTATCAATATATTTTTTATCCTTTAATTTCATCTCATTTTCATACTGACCACGCATTCTCTCATAGAACCATATCGTCAACTCGTTGTTTCCATTTTTGTCTGGTGCATATATAGTTCTCGACAAAGATTGCATCTGCATATTAAATGAATTATTAACACTAAAATCTGCTGCTTTAACAGGATTTTGAGAATTTGAATATTTAGTGATTAAAGGCAACTCAGTTTCATTATTATCCGTCAAAACAATCAATTTTACCTGAACATACACATTAGATAAATCAATATCACTATGCAAATTTTTTGCCTTATAAATTGCAGCTGTTGTCTGTCCACCATTAATAATTTGGAAATCTCTAATATTAGTTATAGATCCTATATTATTTCCTGAATATTTGCACTCTACATCTTGAGCTGTTGCTGTAAGTCCATTATTATATGCTAAAAACATATAAGGTTTATCTTTTAATGTGGCCAACATACCTCCATTAGGATCATTAGGATTCTTCGCTTTCTTAAATCCTAAAAAATATCTAACATTATTCTGCATTAAATCTGTACCATACTCTTCATACAAATCATACAAAAATTGACCTGGCAGAATCAAAAGCAAACACTTATAATTATAATCTGTTTGATGAGTCTCAATAAATGGTATTTCATAATTACAATCATCATCAAATCTTATATCAATAGGTTCATGATCTAACGTACTATGTAAATTGATATATAAACTATTTATATCCCATACAATATATTTAAACAAAACATCACTTTTTCTCTCTTTTCTAATTTTTGTGTTTGGTATCTTACAATTTGATATAACACAAAATCTTATTGATGTTATTCTGTTACGTTGAGAATATAAAATATCACAAATATGTTTCACTGGATTTGAGGGTTCAACATTTAACATATCTCCTTTTAATGCACTTTTATAAAAAAAGTACATTCTCTGCAATGCATTACTATATTTTTCTAAAGTAACATTTTGAACATTCCCCTCAAAATTACTTTCATAAAAAGTATAAAATAGCGAAACAGTTATCGTATCTGTTTCTTCATTTTCTGTAATACCATAACCATTAATTTGACCTAGAATTCTTCCATTTTCTCCAGGAATTTCATAATAGCACTCCTCGTACGTATCCAAATTTGCTTTTTCTGACATTTCTTCCAAAATCATTTTTGTAAATGCCTGTATTGGATTTCCACCCGTTTCATCCATGAAACTTAACAAATCCGAACTTAGTTGCTGTGCATATTCCCAATATTTATCAGCCATAGTAATACTATTTTATTTCTTTAACAACATCCTTAAATGTAACTTGATATTTTGAGCAGATATTCAAATCAATCTCATAACTTGCTTTTGTTACACCTCTACTTACATTTGTTGTCGTAATTCTAGGAAAATCATCTTTTATTAAAAAAGCACTTTCTTCAAACAAGGCATAACTTGTAGTATAAGAAACAGAATCACTTTCAAGATATCCAACCTGCAATAATTTTGACACAAACAAATCGTTTATTGTCATATCATTCAAATGATTTTGTATATCTTTAATTAAATTGGGTAATGTATTAATTCCATTTTGAGTCCTACTAAAAATGAAAGTATATAGAAAAAGTAATTTATAGTTAGTTTCATCTAATTGTACCAAATTTGAAATAGAGCATTTCTTTTCTATGTTTACAGATGATTTTATCTCAACAGCAACATCATTAAACTTGAAATCTTTATCTTCTCCTTCTGGACCAACCCAACAATCAAGTATAATTCCTGGGTTTATACCTTCATTTAATAAACTACGAAGATAATATAATTCTCCATACAACCCTAATTGTTGTTCTTTTGAAAGCAACGTACCAACACCTTTATCAAATAATCTTCGCCATGCATTTAATCTATTTATAAAACAAGACAAAAACAAAGAATTATCATTCTGAGAATCTACAGTATTGATTAAATCAACTGCTATCGTTAAAAAAATATTATAAAAACATGGTTGAAACATAGATACAACTATACCTTTCTCATTATAAGATAATTTTTGAATATCTATTTCTACATTTTTGTAACATACAGGAGAAATAGAAACATTTGTATTTATGTCCACTAAAAAAATAATAGATACAGTATCTTTATTTACACCTGCAAAAATAGGTAGTCTCTCTACACATTTTTTCATTTTTGCTAATGGATTATCTTTTAACGAATTCCAGATTGCTTCTATTTGCTCTTTTGTTATCATCGTTATATTATAATTACATTTCAATAAAATAATCATTAGGATCTTGATCACCCTTAAATGCATTTAATTGCCCTCTATATTCATAAGTAATATTTTTAGGACTTGCTAATTCAGGGAAACTGATAGCAAAAGTAAATGCATTTTCTAATGATTCAAATTGAACATCACATAGCAACAACAAAGCTTTCTTTGGTGATCTACATTCTTTTGAATACCTAGCATATGGAATTGTAGGTGGTTTGTCTCCTTTTTTCTTTATTTTACAATTTGGAGAATTCCAATATTCTTCTGATTTTTCTAATGCTAATTGAAATTCCTTCTGCGTCAAATCAAATGTTTCATAAGAAGGACCTATCACAGATGCATTATTAATACAATAAATAGAATCAGTAGATATTGTACATTTTCTTTTTATTCTTTTATAATTCAAAATTGCCCCATCTAAATCCATCGACACACTATCACCATCTCCATTTACCAGAACAACAGTCCATTCAACAAGATTATCATCAGCGACTTGCTTTTCTATATAGGATGTTATTAATTTTGATGGAGCTTGATTTGTAGCAGTTTTAAATTTTAATAAAAAATCTATCACTTGACTATGAGTCGCTTTCCAATATACATGTTTTGAACTATTATGTTCTGCAATATCACTAATTGAACGATAAGACTGTTTTGAATTCAAATCTGATAAAAAAGAAGATACAACTTTCTTATTATTACTTTTTTTTGCAGGATCCCTAAATATTTGATATGCCTGAATTGTGGATTTATTCAAAGATAATACTCCCCGTACTGTATCACCAAACTTATTACGGGCAGTAACCTCTAATCTGCCAGGAAAAGTCATAACCTTTGTTCCAAATTCTTTTGGAGAAATTCCTTTTACACACATTTCATCAAAATCATCACGCATAACTTGTGTTGCGACTGCAATATTATGAAAATTAGTCTTCATGACAGGATCCAGATATATTCTACATAAATCAATATATCCATCCCTATAACCAAACCATCGTCCCATCTGCATCAACGTATCATATGTATTTGAACTTCGTAAAAAATATGTTATAGACAATCCTTCCAAAGTCAATCCTCTAGACATGCAATTACCACCAACAACAATAGCATATAACCCATTCTCTGTTTCTTTATACGGCAATTTTGACTTATTCAATTCTGCGTCTGTTTTTTCTGCTGAATTAATAGAATAAATATTATGTCTAACTCGCTCTGATACTGCATATAACTCTTTTTTTACAGTATCCCAATCATATAAATTCAAAGAAGAAGTCCAATCTGGATGCTTTTCACATATTTTCTGATTTGCAGGAACAAACTTTGTTTCATAGAGTTTCTTTAACTCATGTTCTAAATCAGGAGATTCATTTAAAAATTCAATACCATCACACAAATCATTTAACACATCATCCTTAATTATTGTTGCAATATTATCCTGCCATGATGTATATTGAGATACATTTATCAACATTGTAGAATGAAAATTCTTATTTCCTCTACATCGTCTTACAGCTGTACTTATAAAAAACATCTTTATTGCTTCAATCATAGATTGTGGAATATCTTGTATATTTGAAGGAACATTAATTTGCTTATTACTAGAAAAACCATCTAGAATATCTTCAATAATCGGTAATGGTTCACCTTCAAAATCTTCTTTTTGAGAATCAATTCCAAACAAGACATTTGGACCTATATAATTACTTGGTGCTGTTAAATTAATTATAAAGTTTTCGGGAAAAATATCATTTCCTATTCTAAATTTATTTCCATGTTGATCCTCATAATATCTTGTATTTGGTTGATTTGGAGCAATAAATATGTTTGCATACGGAGTTGCCGTATACCCCACATAAGCACTCTGCGAGAACAAGCCTAATATAGAACGTATTTGCTTATTTATTCGAGTTATCTCATCTTTAGAATATTGAGTATTAATGCTGGCACTATCAGCTTCATCATCAATAACCAATAAAGGGAAATCACGAACTACAGGAAAATTATCGAATCCTCGATCATGATTTTGAGCAAAAAAACGCAATACATTATCTAATACAGAACTATTCTTTTTACAAACTAAAATGGTAGGATCTGAATTTTGCAATATTCCTGTTAACAAAGTAATAGTATTACCTCTAAAATCCCCATCCATATTTGCAGAAGTCAAACAAATTACATTTTTATGATCTGAATATTTACCAACACCTATATTAGGACGATTAATTTGCTCCGTATCTTTCCCTATTACACATTCATCTATTCGAAGTTGTGTTTGACGACGCAAATCACTATACATTCCAGTCAATACCAAAACTAGCTTATATCCAGCATCAAATGCCTTGTTAATTAACCCTATATAGTTTCCTGTTTTTCCTGACTGGACGTTTCCTACAACTAAACCAGAACGATACCATTCTCCTTCTCTAGAAGGTTCATATAATGAATTCAATATAATATCTGTTGTTCTATCAATCTCATTAATAACAGCAGCAGGAAGCGTCAAATACCGTTTATAATGATTCCAGAAGCTCAATTCTTGACCGTCTTCTTTTAATTTTATTTTAAAACAATTCCACCAATTTTTTGAATCACTATTATGCAAAGACATGGAATTCTGCTGATAAATATTTGTATTCAATTGAATTACACTTCTTACATATGATTTTTCTATACCTTCATCCTGCTTATTTATCATACCGACTATTTGATCTGACAATTTATCAATATCATCAAGTGTAGGTTGTTGAATTCCATCAATTTCTAATAATGCATCTGCTAATTTTATTATTTTATTTCTTAAATCCATACTAAAAATTCATTATTAGTTTCACTTGTGTCTTTGCTTGTTCCTCGGAATAACCTTTCGATATATATGCAGCTACAATCTGTTTAACAATATCAGTATCAAACAAATCTGTTCCATCTTCTATTAATTCATTTACCACATGAGAATTTTCGTTCTCTTGAATCATAAATTGAATTTGCTCGTATGGAATAGTTGCAGCTAAAAATTTCAAGAATGACTTGAACAATTCTGATTTGTCTGAAAATTCATTCAAACAATAATTTATATATGGGTGATCTAAATTAATATTGAAAATTATACTACCGTCTCTTTTTGACAAAATATTCCATACTCCGATATACGATTTTCCTGCAATTTTCATTTTAACAGACTCGTCTCCTCTATAACTATATGTTTCATAAGCAGATTTGCAAGTTGAATCTGCTAAATCTTTTAAATACTGTCTTAAATAATCTGGGGGTGTGGCTTTAGACTTTTTTACATCAATATCCCAATCAAAATCATACTCATTTGAAATATCAACTTTAATTCTTGCTAAATCATAATAACGAGAAGGCTTTTTCAATCCTAACCAATCACCTGCGACCAACAGTCTATCTGCCCTATAAACATAAAATCCTTGCATCGTTGTCCAAGTTCTATTTAATGCAGCTTCCTTATATGCAGTTTCTGAATCAAAATAAGATTTATGAGGCATAACAAAACCTTGCATTGTTATCTTTCCTTTTAACAACGAGATAGGAGCCTCTCTTTTCATATATAAAAAATTAAAATCTGGCAAAAATGGATTCCATGGCTTTATTTCATTTCCCCCCATTACGATTTTTAATGTTTTTTTCTCTAAAAACCTATGAAATGTAAGAGAAAGGTGATCTTTTACTATTTTCTTTTTATGATTAAAATGATTTAATGCATTCTTATCTTTATTAGATATTACCCTATCCATTTTTTGCCAAACAACAACAGTTCCATGATCCACATTATCAAAAAAATGTAGAAACTTATTATCTATATCTTTAATAATAGTCCAATCTCCAGTTTTTTTTATCAAATCCAAATCCCAAGTTCTCGATGATATTTTCCCATTTTTTTTTGATAATACAGAAAACTTTCTGCACTGCGAGAAAGAAGCCGTTTTTAACCCCAATCCAAATCTTCCTAGATCGCTTGATTTTCTATCAATAACAGGATCACTACTTCCCAAACGCATTGCAGAATGAAGTTCTGAATCATCCATTCCTAGTCCATCATCAAAGATTGACAATATAGTATTTTCTCCATCAAATGGTGAATTAATATCAACTATCGTTGCTCCTGCAGATATTGCATTATCTATTAAATCAGCAATCGCTGTTTCAAAAGAATATCCTATTGATCGCAAACTTGATATTATAGAATCTGCCTTGGGAGCTAAAATCTCAACATTTTCCATAAACAAGTCATATTTAGCAAACAATCTAATTACACGACAAACACAATTATTATTTATCTGTGTTTATTTTCACTGTGTTTATCAAAAAAATCATAGTCCTAAATTTCAAATTGAGCAAAATTAACAAACTATCCCCTATTCCACAAACAATTCCGTCTAAAAAACATATGGGAGATTTCCCATATGTTTTTCAAATTCTTCCCCCACGTCTTCCCCACTCATTCACAGATATTTGCTCTCACTAGAATCTAATCTTCCACAAGAAGATAATTCGTGCTTCTGCCGCCAGAGTCTGCCACTCTGAGAATTCCGTGTGCGACAAGTTCCTGTATGTCTCGAAGCGCGGTAGAGGGAGAGATTTTATTTATGACGCGATTACACCCGATATTCACGTCATATTTTGACGCGAATAATCGATTCATTCACGTCATTTTAGTTTTTTATCAGCAAAAATTAAAAACAAATCTAACAAACTATCCCCTATTCCACAAGCAATTCCGTCTAAAAAACATATGGGAAATTTCCCATATTCTTTTTACATCATCCTATTTTTCCCTCACGTCTCCGCAAACGCTTATTCATGGATATTTTTCTCTATTATTTTGTCTATCTGACCGACATAATAAAAAGGAATGTTGATGAGACGGAATGGCTTACAATCCGGAGCCGGAGTAGCTATATCCTGAACACTATATTCACCACTCCAAATTCGGATTCCTGTGACGTACTGATCACAATTATTTACAAATGCATGAAGCGATCTAAGATGAGCATTTGTCCCAGTCTTCACCTCTATAGGTATTATGCGGTTGCCATACTGCCAAACAAAATCCACCTCCGCAGATGTTCCTTTCTTGTCTCGAACCCAGAAATATTGGTTCTCCTTATAATGGGTATCCAATACAGGACGAAGTTCCTGAGCCACAATATGTTCCGCTGCACGACCACGCCAAGTGTCAAGCAATTCCTTGTTCTGGAGATATTCCAACTGAATACCAGCAAAGAAATTTGTCAACCCATTGTCCACCATCATCAATTTGGGAGAACGCCGTTTGGCTGGCATTGCTGGAGCTGTGGTTGCAGTCACAGGATAATCCAACGATAGAATAAATGCTCGCTCTAAAACGTCCATCGCGTCATGTATTTGGGTAGACGTATAACTGCTGTCTCCAAACTTATCAAATGTTATCGTTTCTGCTGCAGAATACCACGCAGTGGACAATACATGCCTTAAAATCTTCACTTGATCCTCACTTTTCACAAATTTCTCCGCATCCTCATTATACCCCTTAAGCAAAGAGTTGAATATTCGCGACAATCGCTCAACATCATTTGTTTGTATGTATTCTGACACTGCTTCTGGCATTCCTCCTATCAAAGCATAAGTGTTGAATGAAGATATCATATCATCATGCAACATTTCCGGCACTGAAACATTGCGAAGCATATCTGCCCATTCAACCCCTTCCTTCGCTTCTATATATTCGTCAAAGGAAAATGGTCGTAATGTCAAATACTCCACTCTTCCAACAGGAAATGAGATATGCTTACTTGTCAAACTCTGCAATCTACTACCTGCCGCTATCACATAAATCCACGGCATATCTTCATAAAAATAACGAAGCATCGCCACCGCAGCTGGTTCTTCTTGTATTTCATCTATAAATAGAAGTGTTTTTTTATTTCTATCTTGCACCAGATGATGCTTCATACATACGTATTGCCATACATCTTCTACTTTGCTGAATTTTCGAAATATATCAGCATCTTCTTTCTCAAGATTCAAAGATATAAACACATCAAATTCTTTGCCAAACTCTTTGACCAATGTGGTTTTTCCTACTTGTCTGGCACCTCTAAGAACCAATGGCTTTCGATTTATATTTTCACGCCATTTTCTCAACTGTAAAATCAAATTTCTAACAAACATAGCTAATAAATTGATATACCGACACAAAGATATAATTTTCTTTCTAAAACATAGGCAACTTT
>AUXO016563524.1_pt1 | contig 15179 bp, 14 predicted proteins | sample 768731 | NCBI WGS metagenome assembly AUXO01 (sample SAMN02715735, study PRJNA202380) | gut metagenome | biome: sheep rumen | host: Ovis aries | place: New Zealand: Palmerston North
AAAGTGTGCGTCAAGGCTCAGCAGAAAAATTCAGAGATGCGCACAACTGTCATATCGGTGTCATAAGGTGTGTCATATCGGAAATAGACAAATGGAAGTGATGATACTACTACATTTGTAATGCAGAAGGTGTTTTTATACTGATAATTCACATTTCCCAGTTGCATAAATGCTGATTCTATGCTAAAATACTATCGTTTTCTAAAAAATATGACATATATGGTCACATTACTGCTTGTAGGTGCATCTGTATAATTGGTCAATAATAATGAAAAGAGGTAAGTGTTTTGCTTCCTATAAATATGCTCCTTAATGATGAATGCGAAAGATCAGAGTTTGAGAAGCTCTATAATGAATATAAGAATGAAGCGTACTATATTGCGTATAAAATACTTGATGACAGTGCTCTTGCCGAAGATGCGGTTGCAGATGGCTTTTTATCATTAGCAGGTAACTTTAAGACAGTCAATGCCCTTGACGCTCACAAAAAGCACGGATATATCATCGTAACTATTAGAAATTCCGCAAGGATGATACGCAGAAAAAACAGACATCATCTCGATGATCTTGAATATATTGATGAGGAATACATACCTAATGAGGATATAAACAGGTATGACAGGCTGTGGATCAAGGAGTGTGCGAGCAGGCTATGCAAGGCGGATGCGGAGATATTGTATCTGAAATATGCATTGGAGCTTGATCACAAGGCGATAGCCCGCTTGCTCGGTATAAGCGGGACTGCATCGAGGAAGCGCTTGCAAAAGGCACGGCAGAGGCTTGCCGAAAAACTGAAGGAGGGTGATGAGAATGGATAATGTTGGTGTGGCATTGCAGGAGCTTTTTGACGAACAGACTGTAGAGCTTTTGCAGGGTATTGATAGATCTGAGCCACATATTTTCAGCCGCAGACACGAAAAGAAAATGCAAAAACTGTTTAAAAGGCAGCGCAAGCCGTACTTTAGACTTGTCTGTACCGCATCACGAAGAGCAGCTTGTATCGCTGCAGCAATAGTGATAGTTTCTGCATCAGCAATGAGCGTCAAAGCCGTAAGAGAAACAGTCTTTGATTTTTTCACAAGTGTTTTTTCAGATCATCAGGTCATTTCAGCTGATACAGGCTCAAATGACGGATACCCCGATACCATCGAGGAAGAATACCGCATCAGTAAACTACCGCAGGGCTTCAAACAGCAGTATCACAACAGGACAGAAACAATGGTCGATATTCCATATTACAGTTCTGACAGCAGGATACTGTTCACCCAGTTCACAAAAGACTCGTTCAGAATAACCTTCACCGATGAGGCGAAAACGCAGGAGTTCACCGACACGGACGGGCAGAAATATCAGGTAGTTATCACTGAATATGAAACGGTCTATATCTGGGATAATGGCAGGTATGTTTTCATGGTTTCCAGTGATTTTGACAAAGAAACAATGCTTGATATATGCAGGTCGGTGAAACCGCAGGCGAAGCAGTCACATTAAACAGAATAACTGCATCTATACTGGTGAGAGCGAAATGCTTTCATCAGTATTTTTTGTGGAAGTGATAAAATGAAAAGAGTGTTTTCAAACATATCTGCCTTTGCCGGAAACGAGCGTGTGATATTTGTTGTAATCATTGTTTGCGTTGTGTCGTCGGCGTTTATCATCAACTTTTCCTACGGGCTTTATTATAATTATAAAACGCAGAAAAACGAGACCGAGCTTGAACTTAAAACGTTCAATCCTGAGATACAGCAAGGCAGCAGCATCTCCAAGGGTGACTTCCAGCAATTTGCTGAATCTCTTGATGAGAAAACACTCAATGCGATGATAGTGATCTATGCAGGTGCAGAACTGCCGGAGTTTGAGTCTGATGAGGGCCCGGGCTCTTTCCCGATGCGGTTCGTTATCCACGCAGGCAAGTACGGGATCTGCGAGCAAACCCGTAAAAACTGGGAGGAGAAAGGCGTTATCACGTCGGGCAGATACATCAATAACTACGAGGAACAATGCGGCGAGCTTGTTGCAGTTGTCGGCGGAAGCAGTGCAGATGAATGGAATGCAGCGTGCAGTAAATTCAGAAATGCAGACGGCACGATAACGATGTTCGGGAAGAAATACTCGGTCGTAGGCACATACTCCGCAGGCACAGCCGCACCGATAGTTCCGTTTCTTACTATTCCCGGAGACGTTCCGATAACGCAGATAGGTTTTTCGTTTGAACGTAATATCACACGCTCAATGTACAATGATATAACGCTCAAGGCAGAGAAGTCTTTCCCGGGGCTGCTGAAATTCCCCGAGCTGAAATTCCCCGACACCGACACTGTGAGCATTTACAACAATATGATCTGGATAGCGCTGCTCATATCACTTATGTCGGTGACAAACTTTGCGATGCTGTACCGTTTCATTTTGCTCAAACGGCGCAGAGGTCTTGCAATAATGCGCATCTGCGGCTGTAGTCGGGTGAGAGCGGTGCTTATGTACCTTGCCGAGTGCGTTGTCATTACCCTGCCTGCATACGCTGTCGGTGCAGGACTTAATATACTTGTCACAAACAAGGTGATGTGCCGTGTGCTTGATTTTTTTAAGGAAGCATATTCTCTGAAAACGTATCTGTGGTTGTTTGTAGGGTTCATGTTCGTCTTTATCATTATTGTCATACCGATGATAAGTATGTCGGTCGGCAGAAAGATAAATTACAAGCAAAAGGGGTGAGAAAATGCTTTTAAAGTGTGCTGTTAAAAACATAAAGCGAAGCAAGCTGATGAGCGTGCTTACCGTCTGCGAAATGACGTGTGCGGTTGTGATAACGCTTGTAATGGTGTCATCGGTGTTGATAAGATCTCAGTATTACACTCCGTTTCAAGATATGTTTGAGTCAAAGGGATTGTACTGTGAGTTCAGCAGTGCGGCGAACAAGGACTTTTATGGTGAGAACAAAGCGGAAGATTTTCTTGCCAATGATGATTTTTTGCAGTTCCTTCATTCGCCCGAAAAGATCTCTGCCTGCAACATTGTCAGCTGCGGAGTGATGACGTATAAGGGGTTGCTTGCAGTGAACAATTTCAGCTACAACGATGAGGTGATAAGGCGCTTTACCCCAAAGCTCAAAAGCGGACGCTGGCTGAAAGAAAGCACAAAAGCTGACTGTATCGAGTGCGTGGTCTCAAAAAATGAATATGGCTGGGAGAATGGCAGCAGAGTAGAGATCGACCTGGGCGAAAAGAAATATACTGCACTGGTCGTGGGCGTGCTTGAGGATAGATCAAAGATAGTCGGCGGGTTTGCTGTTCATAGTTCGAACGACGATTTCAATATCTTTTTTAACCCTTATGATCACGAGGTCGAGCAAGAGCCGCTGATGATATTTTCATCGCAATATCTGCAAAAGCTCGGTGCTGTGCAGGGGCTATTCTCGGGCTGCCTGATAACCTACCCCGATAGCGTTTCCAAAGAGCAGCTTAAAGCAGATCAGCAGATGCTTGCAAAGTTCGGTTGTGCTTACTCTATGGCTTTGACCGATCTTGACAAAAACAGCAAGCAGTATCTGTATCGGCATTTGTACGATATGCTGCCGATAATTATAGTGATACTTGTGCTTGCTTTTGTCAGCAGCCTGAGCAGTTCGGCTCTCACCATGCGTACAAGACTGAAAGACTATGCTGTATTTTGCATCTGTGGTATGCGGTGGAAACATTGTGTGCTCATTGAGCTTATCAGAAGTGCTGTGCTGGCGGCAGTGTCGCTTGTTCTGTCGCTTGCGGCGGTCAGCGTAGTATCAAAGCAGTTTTCAATGAGCGTTGTGTGGTCTGGAATAAGCTTTGTGAGCATAGCCGTAATTTTGCTGATGTTCCTGCTCGTCAGTCTTGCCGCACCGTATTACATATCCAAAACAAGCACGCCTAAGCAGCTGCTTGGAGAATAGGAGAAAGCTATGATAACGATAAAAGATCTCACTAAGATATACAATCCCAAGAAGCCTAATGAATTTGAAGCGCTTCATGGCATCAGTCTTGAAATAAATGACACAGAGCTTGTTGCGATAACGGGCAGATCCGGAGCCGGTAAGTCAACGCTGCTGCATATCCTCGCCTGTATCGATGATTACCAGAGCGGAGAGTATCGTCTTGACGGAACACTTGTCAAAAATCTTTCCGACAGGCAATATGCAAAGATCAGGAACAAAAAGATCGGGATGGTAATGCAGGACTTTGCTTTAGTCGAGGATATGACAGCACTGGAAAATATGATGATACCACTTGATTTTGCAAAGGTGAAAGGCGCGGCAAAAAAAGAAAAAGCCCTTGGAGCTTTGAAAGCTGTGGGCATTGAGGAGCTTGCGGGCAAGCCGTGCAGCAAGCTCTCGGGCGGACAGAAGCAGAGGGTGGCAATTGCAAGAGCGATAGTCAATGAGCCTGCGATGATACTTGCCGATGAGCCGACGGGTGCGCTTGATTCAAAGACCTCTGCGGAGATAATGGAGCTGTTCAAAAAACTCAACGCTCAGGGCAGGACAGTGGTTATTGTCACCCACGATAAAGAAGTTGCAAATAGTGTAGATAGGATAATTCAAATCGAAGATGGTGCAATTAGAATTTGAGCAATTGTAGAAAGATAGGGTGTGTAACTATGTTTGATTTGTTAGTTAGCAATTACAAGAAGAACTTTTATAATAAAAGGAATAGAAAGCTTAAAACTGTTGAAATACTGATGATAGTATTATTGATTGCAAGCGGAGGCATTTCGCTGCTTTCTTTAATCTTGAAGCAAAAAATAGTTGAAACTGTATCTCTTATTTTTCTATTGGTTATTCTTTTGGTTATTATTATTTATACCGATATAAGAGAAAAAAAGCTATTAGAGTCAGATGTAGAAATAAAAAAACAGAGGTTGTGCAGCTTTAAGAATCTGCTGAATGATAAATATGGCTTGTATTCTATACCGGGACTTAAGTTGATAATAAGGAATTGTAATAATGAAACAAAAAAGATCAGAAAGTTTTTTCGCAGTTTCTCATTGAAGAATTATGCGACTACAATAATATATCCAGTAGCACTTACAGGTCTTGGTGCTGTTGTTGCTAAAATATCATTTGAGGATACCATAAAGCTTTCAGCAATAATCCTATATTGCATTTTCTTGTTTACTTACATCTGGATCGTCTGTATGTCAATGTTTAAGCTTATTTTCAGTAGAGCTAATCTGTATGATTCATTGAAAGCAGATGCTGAGTTTTTGTTGGTTGAATTGCAAATAAAGTAGCATGATATAATTAATGAGGAGGAGCAAAATGAAGGATAGTATAAAAACGAGAAATAGGATAAAGAAGTTTTATAAATCATATTTGTTTATTGGTGTGATACTTGTATTAACATCTGCATTGGTAGAACAACTCGTTTTACCCTTGGATTTTGTTCAGAAAACTCAAATAATAAATTTAATTATAAGGATACTAGTGTTGTTTTTGAATTCGATAGGTATAGCATTGCTTGTGGGATACTGGATAGATATGGTGAAAAACTCTGAGGATTATATTAATTTCATTAACGAGGAATTGCATAAAACCATTATATCTAGAGAGTTTATACAGTTGTTGGGAGAAGAGGAAAAAATAAAAATATGTGAAAACCTTATAATACCTAACGAACAAGCATTAAACAACTATTCAAATATTAAATCGTATATGAATACTCAAGCACAGCAGTTTTTGAAATTTTTTAATGTTAATTTTCGCAGTCACTATAATGTTTATGTAACTGTTAAGAAAGATAAGAATAATAGATATTATGCCGAGTACAAGCTGTCTTATCGAATTTATAAAATAAACAAAAAGTATAATTCAGTTTCAATTGTGTTTGAGAAAAAAAGCAACATTCAATCAACAATAATCAAAGATGAGAAGGGTCAGATATCTAGGGAAATAAAGGATAGTGATTACAAGAAGGAAATGATAGATGGAGAAGAAAAATATTATTTTGAAATTCCCCCAGAATTCTATGATAGTACTTTTTTGACAATAGAGCGTCAGGTTGTTGAATATGGGCATAATCATTGGATATCACTAAATTGGATGTCATTGACCCCGATTGATGGAGTCGAATATAGATTAATATGTAAGGATGGAATAATCAAAGAGTGGAATGTATTTAATAAGCCAGAGATATTCAATATGGAAAAAGATCCACCAAAAAAAGAAATGACAATAAGGACATCTCAATGGATCAATTCTTATTCAGGATTTTCTATAATTGTAGGAGAGTATGGAGAAGGCGATGATTAGAGAGATCATCCATTCTATGTTCAAAAAGCATCGCCGCAGATTATTCCGTGGCGATGCTTTTTGGTGATTATTATATCAGTTCTTTTTCTTCTTATTGTTTTTCTTTGCTTTGTTCTCTATTTCTTTGATTGTTTGCAGATATGCTTTTTCAACAGGAGAGAGGTTTTGTACAGTGAATTTTTGATACTCACGTTTGGCTTTTTCTACTGCTTGTGTGTGACTTACCTTTCCGGAGCCTATCAACAGTTTTTCCCCCGTTGTTTGGAGAACATTGTCCAGATGTTCAACATAATCGCTCATATACATCGGATTATGTCTCATTGCCTGCACTTCCGCAAAATCGAAGTATCCGGAAACAATATTGTTGAGTATTTTAAGTTCATCTTCAGAAAGATAGTTCTTTGCAACAACTATATCCTTTGCAGTCGGGAAATCACCGCTGAAAGTGGTTAGTCCCATAAATGGCTTTTCAGCATCTGCTCGTTCGTATATGACTTCAGCTGCTGTGTGCCCGTGAGCTGCATAATGGAGCTTGTTTTGAACCATTTTGAAAAATGCGATCGATTCGGCACTCTTAGGGTCGTAGTCAACGCTTGTTGCATACAGATCAAGGATTTGCCTGTACATGACTTTTTCTGACGAACGAATGTCCCTGATCCGATCTAAAAGCTCTTTCCAGTAGTTGCCGCCGCCGAGATTCTTTAAACGCTCGTCGTCCATGGTAAAGCCTTTTATCATGTATTCTTTCAAGCGCTCGGTCGCCCATTTACGAAAATTGGTTGCAATCTTGGATTTTACACGATATCCAAGAGATATGATCATATCAAGGTTATAGTGTACAATACTTCTTGTTACAGAGCGTTCTCCCTCAATTTGAACTGTTCGGAATTTCCGAACAGTTGATTCTTCATCAAGTTCGCCCTCATCATAAATGTTCTTGATGTGTTCGCTTATATTGGCTTTACTGCTTTGGAACAGCTCAACCAACTGAGCCTGTGTCAGCCAAACGGTTTCATCAACAAACTGAACATCTATTTTAGTATCGCCTTCATCGGTCTGATAAATTATCACTTCACCTTGTGTGTTTTCAACCCTTTCTTCGCTCAATTTTATAACACCTCCAAGCAAATTGTGAGATAAATTTCAACTATATTGTATCATATCATGTATAATAAATCAACTAAGGATCCAAGCTTTACCTCTTTTATCTAAACCATCTGTAGCTTTTTGTTCGAAGAGTTTAGCTTAATTCCACGGAAGATATCTGAATTTGGAACAACTATTATATTCTCTCTTAACGAATCCTTTGTATTATTATTGATATCATTTCTTTTTCCCAAAATCATTTTTCGGAACCTGTTATTTAAGCGTAAAACTTCTTGGGCAGATGCCATTAATATATCTGGTTCATGTGCAAAGATAACTAAAGTGTGATTATTTGACATTGTAAGCCATTTTACCAAATAGCTCCACCAATAATCATCTGTTCTTCCCATGGATAGACCAAATATGAAGATAAACTCACTTTCATCAATAGTGTTTTTAATAATGGAATTAATATTGTTCGCAGAATAATCATTTAGTTTGGGCTTAATCATGTAGTCGGTTAATGATGTATCTTTTTGGAGAGCTTTGTTTTTAATTTGGGTTTCATCATTTACTCCAATTATCAACCCACTTTTTAAGTTGCCGTGAACATGAATAGGTGTTACTATCTTATCATTGTAACCGGTGTTGTTTGATACATGGCTTGAAAAAGGTTTAAAATCGTTTTGAGTTATTTCAATTAATTGATCTAAAACTTTGGTGTAGTTAAAAGAAATGAACTTATAACTAAAGGAGTTGCCCAATAATGATATCGTTCTGTTATACTTGTTTTTAATATTATCTGGCAGATAATTGCTTAGACTGATAATACTATTTCGAAATGCTTTAGCAGCATTATTATCAACTATATATGAGTTCTCTTCATTTCTTAGATAAGAAATAAGGTGCTTTTCAAGATTTCTTTTGCTATCTAAGAAAGACTCAATATCATTATTTGATAGTGTACTTGTAAACTCGCCAAGACCAACTTCGAGATCCGACCATAAATCATAGTTTTCGTTTATAGATTTAGCAATCATATCATTATTATTCTTAGCTATGTAGTAATTGTAAAAATCGATATAACGAGTTTTCAATCCTAATTGGAGATCAAATCCGTTGCCAATCATAAATGTAATGTTCATTTTTTCATTCCCCTCATATTGTAATAGTTCTGAATTCTGCGGAGCATATAGTACTGTTCACCTATATTATAGCACAATAATGTAAAAAGCACAATATCGAAATAGAATTCTGTTGAACTACCTTGGAAACTGTGATATACTCTAATAAAATCAATTCGAGGGTGATTTCAATGCTTAAACTTGAAGAATACATTGCAAAACGCAAAAAAGAGGACGGAATGGACGAATTCGATAAATCAAAGAGATCTGAAAACACTAAAATGACTGTGAACTATGTGTTTGAATTTTTCAATCAGTATATTGACATCACCGAGACTATACCGCTCACTACCCTTAAAGCGACAGAAGGGCTTTACGTGACCATTTTCCTGAGGTCATTGACTGGCTTGTCTTTATCAACATAGAGTATGGGAAATGGATGGATCGGATCATCTTGAGTAAGCTGGATGATCCTTACTTTTTCTTATTCACAACAGATAAAGAATTTAATGAATTAGCATACAAGATCTATTACAGCGTTGTAGAGAAATATGATTATATGAGTGGAACGCAGGAAATGATAAGTCTGTTTTTGAAAGGTCATCAAAAATCAAAAGCAGTTTTTCCTCCTTGGTATAAATATGTTCATATGACTGATGAGCTCGATTTATGGATCAAGCAGACCTATGAGGAATATGGGATAAACATTTACAAGTGCTTATATGATTATGCATTTGATTATTCAAACACCCCAAACATCTGGCCCGCCAAATATAAAGCGAAAAGCAAGTATTATGATGAATTCATAGATGAAGAGCCAAGTGAATCAAAGCTTCTTTGGAGCTATGATTACAAGCATGATGACAACATATGCAACATAAACGAGTTTTACAGAAATATGCCTAAGAAGTCATTCCTAAAAGGGAAAAAGAAATATATTGAGGCTGTTCTGTTTTACATCTACTCGGATTTTAGTAAAGATACAAAAGCGTGGAATGAATATTTAAATGAGTTCAATAAACAATAAAAGCATCATAAGTGTAATGGAGGTATTTATGAGTTGTGCCCTTTGTAAAAAAAATACGGAGTTAAGAAAAAGTCGTTTCATAGAACTTGGTCATAAGGGACAAATAGAAAAACGGTAAAAAGCCCAGACGGCATAGAGAAAAATATGATTCTTTTATAATAAACTTATAGTTTATGGTGGATTAATAAATACTGATATATGATGATAGTGAGAGGAGTAAAACATGTCAATTATAGAAAAGATAAAACAAAAGATTGATTCGTTAGGCGACGGAGAGTTTCAAACATTATGCGATGCGTATTTATCAAAAAGTGGTTATCCTGAATTAGTTTCACTGGGCACTAAATCAGGAACTAAAAAGACAACGAAAGGAACGCCTGATACATATATCCCGCTAGAAAATGGAAAGTACATATTTGTTGAATATACCACTAGAAAAACAAGTCTTTCTGCAAAAATAAAAGACGATTTATCAAAATGCTTTGATGAAGAGAAAACGGGAATAAAGTGCAGCGACATTTCTAAAGTACTATATTTTCATACGTCTTCTAACATAACTGCAAAGCAGGACAATGAAATTCGCACTTTAGCTAATCAACATAATGTGCAAATTGAAATAACTGGTATAGATAAACTAGCTAATATCTTATTTAACAACTATGAATGTATTATAAAACAGTATCTTGATATATCTATATCAACTGATCAAATTTTGACTAAATATGAGTTTGTGACAAAATATGACAACTCTCCAACATCTGCACCGCTAAATACAGACTATATGTTCCGTCAGGATGAAATAGATGTTATAAAGAATAATCTTTCACAAGCAAATGCAGTTTTAATTTCAGGAGATGCTGGAATAGGCAAAACTCGGCTTGCATTAGAAGCTTCTGAACAGTATGCTAAGGAAAATGATCTTCAGTTCTGGGTAATCCGTAACAATAACGAAAGAATATGGGACGACCTGAATCTTTATTTCGATAAAAATGGCAAATATATTATTCTTATCGATGATGCTAATGAAATCGGTAATTTAAAGACTTACCTTGAATTCTTAAGAGATAGGTCTTATGCTATAAAGATAGTGATTACTGCTAGGAAATACGCACTAAACGATGTTTCTGCTAAATTAGATTCAGTTATGAAAAGCAAACAAATCCATATAGAAAAACTAAAAGATGAAGAAATAGAGAAAATGATAGGTCATCATTTTCATTTAAACTCTATTGCATTAGAAAAAATATCGAGTTTATCAAATGGAAATCCACGAATTGCATTTTTAGCAGGTAGATTAGCGGAACAGACGAATGAACTATCATCACTTAACAACATTTCTGAGCTTTATAAAAATTATTATGGAGCTTTTCTCAAGGAAAAAGAAATAAATGATTCTTTGTTTATTTGTGCAGGAATAATCGCATTTGTGAAAAGAATCAATCTTGACACCCTTACTAATATGGAAGATATATTGGATATATGCAATTTGAAAACAGATGGCTTTCTTACTGGTGTTCATAAACTGCATGATATGGAAATTGTAGATCTTTACAAGAACAAAGGTGTCAAGTATTCAGACCAGTGTTTATCTGATTTTATTCTATACTATGTCTTTATTGAAAAGAGATTAATAGATTTGTCTGATTTCACTGAACACTTTTTTCAAAAAAATGAAGAGCAAACTGTTCAATCTATTAATACATTGATGAATAATTTCTATGATGAAAACAATTTCAGATTCATTAGGTCAAAAATTAAAACAGTCTGGGATTCATTTAAGGATAACAATTCATATCGTTTTGATAAATTTTTTATGAGATTTTATGCTTTGTTTTCTATTGATACTATTCTTATTATTAAAGAAAAAATAGAACAAGCTGTTCCCAAAGCAATCGCTGTGGAAGAACTCAAAACAACCCCCAATTATAATAGATACACAGAAGATTGGTTAGATGTATTGGCATCATATAATTACAATCTTAATCATGAATATTTCAAGAATGCTGTAGATTTGTTTTTGATGTATTATCTAAAGTGTCCTGCTGATTACGATAATATTATCTATTGTGGAAGACTGCTTTCAGGCATAAGAAAAGTGCATTTACAGCATGAAAATTTCGACAATCAAATTGCGTTTGTTAATAAGCTGGTGGAGAAATCTGAAAATTGGACAAACAAATATATTACTGTACTATTCCTTGATTTAGCTGGGAATCTGTTGGAATTGTATTTTGAGCAAATTGATCGAAAGCACGATAATTCTGTGTTTATACATGGAGATATCCCTTGGTCAGAAGAAATAATTGAATTAAGAAAAAGCATTTGGCTAGAGCTGATTAAACTAACGGACGATGCTTTAAATGTTGGCAAAATAATTGATATAATTAACGACTATGGAAGAACTATTCAAGAGTCAAACTTAAAGATTTTAAAATTTGACTTGCAGTATATTTCTACCATTTTGGATAGGCTTGTTAATTATAACAGAATAGATACAATTATTGCAGCTGAGCATATCCGAATGATATGTAATGCATTACAAATTGAAATCACTGCATTAGATATATTTCTAAACATTGATAAATATCAATTATATCATCTGCTTAATGGAAACTACATAGAGATGGAAGATTTGGATCAGATGGAAAAACAAACGGAAAGGGATATAAAAGAATTCTTGGATAATAAACCTGAAACTGCATTGATTGATATTATTAACATTGGCTATGAGCTAAATCAGATTGGCAAACTCGAATATAAAATAGAGGATAGAATCAGATTGGCTTTTAATAGTGTTTATGAGAAAAAGGAAGTATTCCTTGAAGCTATTAAATACTATTTAAAAAAATGGGAGTTCAATGATATTCTTTATCCTCCTGCAATTGTTTCAAAATTATTTGATTTATTTGATGATGAATCTGTAAAAGGAATTATAGCATTGGCAAATGAAAGAATACATAATAACTGGTGGTTCGCTTATTATTATGAATTGCCTAAGGAACTAATAAATGAGAAAACATGTGATGAACTCCTCTCTTTTCTACAAGAGAAAACAGATAGTATTATAACAACTTCGCCAAATAGAAGACTAGATTTTCTGCAAAAATATGAGAAATATGATGGCGATATTTTCTTGAAAGCTTGTAAAATAATCCTAAGTAAAAACGAGTATTCCCATTTTATTCCTAATATATACTTCGACCTTTTATTCAATTCGCATTATTTAGAGCCAATTGATCTAGTTTCTAAGTTTTCAAACAACCTAAGTTTGCTTGCTTCAATGTATATGGAAATGATAGCATACAATGGGTTTGATCGCTCTGGAGAGTATATGGCGACAATTACTCAAGCTTATCCGCAAATACTTAATGAATACCTGTTATTTTATAGAGACAATAAACAAATTAGATATAGTGATATGTTAGTAAGACTATCTGCTTTGTTTAGCCTAGATAATTATTTAGAGATTTTTGACACAATAATGAAAGCACTTCTTGAAATACCTTTTATATCAATGACAATATCATCATTGTTGGATATTAGATATAATCCGAAGGACACTATTCTTACAGAAAGAATCGTGTCTTGGATGAAGCATTATATTACTCTATATTATTTAGATTACAAAAAGATGGATTTGCTTTTCATCATGAATGCTTATATTGAGCAAAAATCAAGGATAGAGGTTATTAAATTCTTTTTGTCCATTAACTCAGATTTTGATACCTTTAAAAAACTAAATCTGTTTCCTGTATCATATTCATGGAGTGGAAGCGAGTTGCCGTTAATTCAACATAGAATTGATTTCCTTACAGATTTGAAAAGTCAACTAACAGACATTTCTTTTGTGGAACATAAAGCTTATATTAATGAACGAATTGAAAGTTTGGAGGAGCACAAGGAAAGAGTTGAAGTTGATGAAATGATAGGAAATAGATAATTAATACCTAGTGCTTATATTATCTATCTATACGAATTATGTGTTTGAATAAGGCAAATCACTATAACATTGCAACTCACATCAAAACAATGCATTTTGCAAACCTTGGTCTTTGTTTGGTCTTTATTTTCACCTTGGCGATACTAAACGATACGATAGATTATGCAGTATCTGCGCCGTTTGCGCACATGACATTCTTGTGTCACTTTGGTCTTTATTTCGCCGTCAACTAAATATGTATGAAAATTGCCCTGCGAGTCTGACCCGCAGGGCTTTATCATATCTGTTGTTATCCGCTCTTTTCAAGGAACTGCGCCACCGCATTGCTTGCTCGCTGTTTGCTTTGTGCGAAGTAGTGGCTGTATGTTGACATAGTGGTTATCGGTGTTGAGTGTCCGAGCGTTGCTGCAACAGTGGTCGGGTCTATGCCAGCCTCGATCTCTATTGATGCGAACAGATGCCTGAATGTGTGTATGCCGTAGAATGGGAAGTTGTTTCGCTCACATTCCCTCATCAGCCAGGTGTACGGAGTGTTAGGGTGCATCGGCTCGCCGTTCCACTTGATGAACAGCCTGTCGTTTTCAACCCATTGGTCGCCGATACTCGTCTTGTATTTCTCCTGCTCGGATTTGTACTCTTTGAGCAGCTCGCAGATCGCCTGCGGCATATTGACCGTTCTCGTTGACTTTACGGTCTTTGTTCCGTCGGTGTACACGCCTTTTTCTGCGGTGTAGTTTGAGGTCTGATGTACATAGAAAACTTGCTCGTCAAAGTTGATGTCCTTCCATTCCAGCCCGAGCAGCTCGCCACGGCGGCAGCCTGTGTACACAGCCAACTTGAAGAACACTTTGTATTTCAGCGGTGCGGTTTCTATCATCTGCATAAACTCCTTGATCTGCTCCTTGGTGTAGATCTGCTTTTCCTTTTTCGTCATCAGCTTTCCATTTGCGTCGAGCTTTGGTATGACGACTTTTCTGCACGGATTTGAGCTTATCATATCCAGATTCTTTGCGTACTCAAAGATAGACGAGATAAACGATAGGTGGTGCTTGATGGTTTTCTGCGACAGCGGTTTGCCGTTTCGCTTGTTCGCACCGTTTCGTGCAAGCGAGTTGATGAACACCTGAATGTCGTGTGCGGTTATCTTGTCTATCCATTGGTGTCCGAGTGCGGGGTAGACTCGTGATGCAAGCTGCCTGTCACGCTGAAGTGAGGTGCTGCGGTGATTGAACTGTGCGTACTCATCGAACCACATTTCCGCAAGCCGCTGGAACTTGATGTTCTCTGTGACAGTTCCGTGCGAGCACTCTTCCTCAAACAAAGTGACCTGTCGGTTAAGCTCTTTCTTGACCTGGCTTGCAGACATATCCACGCTTGGTCTCCATGTCATTGAGTGGGTTATCTGTTTTCCATAGATATCATATCCGCAGGAAACAACTATGCGGTAGCTCTTTCCTCTTTTCGTTATCGTTGCCATAGTTTTTCCCTCCTTTCGTATTGGTATTCTACACAATATCACAGACTTACGGGAATAGCTATCCCGGCTGTGCAGAATTAAATTCCACAACATATTTTTTGTGACTACTCAACTGATTCGCCGTAGAGATATTTGTACAGATTGTCACGATTGATAAGCATTTTCCTGCCGGCAAAGACGCAAGGCAGCTCACCCGATTTGCACAGCCTGCGGATCTGATATTCGGTAAATCCGGGAACTTGTTTTGC
>AUXO012920537.1_pt1 | contig 15178 bp, 13 predicted proteins | sample 768731 | NCBI WGS metagenome assembly AUXO01 (sample SAMN02715735, study PRJNA202380) | gut metagenome | biome: sheep rumen | host: Ovis aries | place: New Zealand: Palmerston North
CTTCAGCTGAACTGAAGTTTAAGCTACACTTTAAATATAAATTGTAGCTTATCCTCTGGGAAATGATGCAATAAAAAAGAGCTTTACACCGCAAATTTGCCGTGTAAAGCTCTTTTGTCTTTTTTATTTATAAAGTTCGTCCATTTCCTTTATAAGATCACCAAATACTTTAAGCGCCTCGTTTATTGGCTCAGGCGTTGCCATATCTACACCTGCACCACGCAAAAGTGATATTGGATCCTTTGAGCTTCCGCCTGAAAGGAAGCCGATATAATCCTTTACCGCACTTTCGCCCACACTGAGGATACGAGAGGAAAGTGCTATTGCGGCAGCTATGCCTGTTGCGTACTGATAAACGTAGTAGTCGTAGTAAAAATGAGGGATCCTTGCCCATTCAAGGCTTATCTGATTATCTAAAACTATACCGTCGCCGAAATAAAGCTTGTTAAGTTCAAGATAGATGCTGTTGAGGGTGTCCGCAGTAAGGCTTTCTCCCTGAGCTGAAAGTTCATTTATTTTAAGCTCAAACTCCGCAAACATAGTTTGTCTGTAAAGGGTAGTGCGGAACATTTCCAGGAAATAATTTATAAGGTATGCCTTTTCTTTTTTGTCCTCAGCTTTTTTAAGAAGGTATCTCATAAGCAGAGCCTCGTTGCAGGTAGAGGCTACCTCCGCTACAAAAATCGAGTAGTCGCTGTAGCAAACAGGCTGATTTTTGTTTGAAAGATATGAGTGTACAGCGTGCCCCATTTCATGGATAAGGGTAAAAGTACAGTTCAGAGTATCCTTGTGGTTAAGAAGAACGAAGGGATGCACACGTGCACCTGCTGAGTAGGCTCCGCTGGTTTTGCCTTGGTTTTCATAAACATCTATCCAGCGGTTTTCAAAGCCTTCTTTTATTATTTTGAGATAATCCTCGCCCATAGGCTCCAAAGCCTTGAGCACAGTTTCTTTTGCCTGCTCAAAGTTTATTTTTATGTCAAAATCACTGACCACGGGGGTGTAAAGGTCGTAGAAATGAAGCTCATCTACCCCCATTAGCTTTTTTCGCAGGGCAACATAGTCATACATATAGTGCAAATTGTCATGGACCGCACTTATCAGGTTATGGTAGACCCGGGTAGGTATCTCGTTATCTGAAAGGGAAGACTCAAGGCTGCTTTTGTAGTTTCTTGCCTTGGAGTAGAAATTAACAGCCTTGATCTGTGCGTCGAGAGTGGCAGCGCAGGTGTTTTTGAAGCTGTCAAAGGTGGAGTACATTGACTCAAAAGCGGATCTTCTGAGAACTCTGTCGCTTGACTGTACAAGGGGTATATAGGTTGAGTGGGTGACTTGATGGGATTTTCCGTCCTTGTCAACTGCGTCCGGGAATTTCATATCTGCGTTTGAGAACATTGAATAGATGTTCTCGGCAGATTCACCCATTTCTGAGGTAAGCGCTATGATCCTTTCCTCAGCCTCAGAAAGCACATGATCCTTTTTATCTCTTATCAGATCCAGCTTGCGGCGGTACATTTCAAGCTCCGGCTTTTGCTTAAACATTTTTTCCAACTCTGTCTGTTCTATGGCAATTATCTCAGGTGTCTCAAAGCTCCCTGCGGAGTTGATATTCATCAAAACATTTGTTACCTGCCCGGTCATATTCTGATACTTTGCCTGTGTAGTATCCTCATCGCTTTTCCTCTGAGCATAGTTTATCAGACTGTCGCACAAAACTGATATTTCATCGCCCATCTGTAAATAATCATATAGTGTATCTGCGCTTTGGGAAAGCTTGCCCTTGTAGGATGCTGTCTTTTGGATGTATCCTTTTAGCTTTTCAAGATCCTCATACCATTTTTCATCTGTGGCATAAATATCGTTGATAGCCCATTTGTATTTTTCGTCTATTTCGCTTCTTTTTAGTGATCTTTTTTCGTCGCCCATTTTTTTCCTCCGGATATAAAGTATTATTACATATATTATTATACCACTTTTGCCCTGTCAAATCAAGAAAAAAACTGCGGAGAAACCTCCCCGCAGTTAAACATCTTTATATTACAGATAACCTATCGGATTGACAGCTGTACCGTTGATACGCACTTCAAAGTGGAGGTGAGGACCTGTTGACCAACCTGTGGTGCCGACCTGACCAATCACCTGACCTGCCTCAACGTGCTGGTTTGGTAAAACGCTTATGTTGGTTGCGTGACCGTAAAGCGTCCAAATTCCGTTTCCGTGGTCAATAATACAGTAGCGTCCGTATCCGCCGCCGCAGCCGCAGGAACCGTTCTTAGCGTAATTGTGTTTGCAGTCGTTTTCAACACGGATAACTGTTCCGGCAGCAGCTGCAGTTATATTTCTTCCCATAATTCCCCATGAGCTGATATCTATACCCTTGTGGAAACCTGTGAGAGAACCTGCATTTCTGTATCCGTATCCATAGGTGATAGCATAATAACCGGGAACCGGCCAAGCAAGCTTTCCTGAACCGCCGGGTCTGTATGTAGGCTCGGTGTAGGAAGACGTTGAACTTCCGCCCTGTTGCTGTTTCTGCCGTTCCGCTATGGCAGCCTGTCTTGCTCTTTCTGCTGCCGCTGCCGCTTCTGCAGCCCTTCTTGCGGCCTCTTCCTGCTCTTTTCTTATGCGCTCTGCCTCTTCCTTGGCAGCTATCTCTTTACGCTGTGTAAGCAGCTTTTGCATCTCAGCTTCAAATTTATCCTGCTCAGCATCTATAGATTTCTTATTAGCCTCGTAAGCTGCTTTTCTCTTTTCAAGCTCATCAACAATGGCTTTGCTCTTTTCCATAAGCTTTTGAAGCTTATCTACCTGTGCTACAAGATCCTTTTGCTGTGAAACAAGCTTGCTCTTTTTGCCTTCAAGATCGTTTTTCTTTTGCTCAAGGACCTTCTTATCCTCCTCATACTGTGCTTTAAGGGAGATAAGATTGTCTATCATTTTGTTATCGTGGCTTGCAACTCTCTTTACCAGCTCCACCTTCATGAGCATATCGTAAAAATCCGTAGCTCCTGCGATCATGCTGGAATATGAGCTGTCGCCTACTATGTAAAGTGCACGAAGCCTTTTTTTGAAATCCTCTGTACCCTGGTCGATCTCTTTTCGCTTTTCGAGTATCTTAGCCTCGCTGGTATTGATATCTGTCTGTAAAACAGAGATCTGACCGTTTAATTCCTTTATAGAATCCTCCAGCGCAAGGATCGTTTTCTGCACCGTTTCGATCTGAGACTGGATAGCTTTCTGGTTTTCTTCCTCTTTACTGATGTCGCCTTGTGTTGCATTGATCTGACCGTCAAGATCCTTTTGTTTTTTCAAAAGCTCATCAAGTGTTTTCTGAGTGTTGGAGATATTCTCCTCGTTTTGTTTCTTTTCTTCACTCTCCGCACTTACGGTTATATTGTTTTCGCTGTTTTGCGATGTATAGGAGAAAATGCCCATGCAAAGTACAGCTGTTATGGCACAAGCGAGGCATCTCTTCAACAATGAAAGTTTTTTCATTTTGGAAACCCTCCGTATAAATGGTACTATAATATACCATATAATACATTTTTTACACAATTTGCGGCAGGTCAGGCAAATGCCCAAACTGCCGCCTGATTTTAAACTTTAAGGTGCTTTCCGGCACTTATTGATGTGCCGATAGCTCCGATAAACGCACCTGCCACCAGATAAGATATTGTAACAGGCCAGAACATAGTATTGAATGAATATATATTGTTCAGACCGAAAATTCCGAAGAGGTGGTAATCATCGTTGAGTATCTTGTAAACGCCTTCATAGGCGAACTTTGTGATAATAAGTGCGCATCCTGCGGCAAGCAGACCTACGACCATACCCTCGATAAAGAAAGGTATTCTGATGAAACTGTTGGTGGCGCCAACATATTTCATGATATTGATCTCCTTACGCCTTGAAAATACGCTTGCACGAGTTGTATTGGAAATGATTATGAGAGAAACAAGTACCAGCGCAACTACGATAGCGATCGCAACAATAAAGAAGATCCTTCTGAAGTTGATAAGAACATCTGCGAATTCGGTAGGGGACTGTACGGATTCCACACCGTCAAGCAGCTCTATCTGCGTGGTTGTTTCACGCATTTTTTTAATGTCCTTTACATTAAATCTGAAAACGTCCGGGAGCGGATTGTCCTCAGCATACTTGAAGTAGTCCTTCTGTGCATCGGTCATCTTTTCCATCATGTCCTTCCAGGCCTCATCTCTGCTGTACAGAGTGACCTCGGTCACGTTGGGGATATCTTTTATCTTTCCCTCTATCTCGGACATTTTTGATTTTGAAACGTCGTCTTTGATAACGACCATAACTTCGCTTTTTTCTTCGATATTTCCAATCGCCTTATCAAGGTTTATGGAAATAAGTATTGTAAAGCCAACCATTATCAGTGAAACGAGGAGGATACAAAACGATGCGAAAGTCATCATTTTATTTCTCCAGATCCCTTTAAAGCCCTGACGTATCAGGTAATTAAAACTACTTATCTTCATTGGAACCTCCTATAACCTCGTCGAACTGAATGCTTCCCTTGTTGATATTTATGATGCGCCCTCCGAAGTAACGCACAAGGTCGTGCTCGTGAGTTACCATAAGAATGGTGGTACCGCATTCATTGATACCTTTGAGAAGCTCGACGATCTCATAAGACAGTTCCGGATCTATGTTTCCGGTAGGCTCGTCCGCTATAATCAGCTGAGGGTCGTTTACCAGCGCTCTTGCTAAAGCAACACGCTGCTGTTCACCGCCCGAAAGCTCTGTGGGGTAGCTTTTTGCTTTTTTTGAAAGTCCCACAAGACTTATTACATAAGGAACTCTGCTTCTGATATATTTCGCAGGTGCGTCGATAACACGAAGCACGAACGCAATGTTTTCATAAACAGTCATCGTTGGGATAAGTCTGAAGTCCTGAAAAACTACTCCGATAGTACGTCTTAACTTAGGTACTTTTCTTCTTCTCAATTTTTTAAGATTGAATCCGTTTACCAAAACTGATCCGCTTGTAGCGTCTATCTCTTTTAGTATCAGCTTGATAAGAGTGGATTTTCCGGCACCCGAAGGACCTACAACAAAAGCAAAATCACCGTCGTGGATCTTCAGGTTTACCTTGTTTAATGCGTCAACGCCACTTGAGTATGTAACGGACACATCCTTAAACTCTACCAAAATTTACACCGCCTTAGATTTATGCCGGGGAACTCGCAGTCAGATCAGAACTTGACCGGATTAGCGGCAAGATACTTTTTGACCATAAGTGCGATCTTGAAAATGATAGCGTGGTCAAATTCTCTGAGGTCAAGTCCCGTAAGCTTTTTGATTTTTTCAAGCCTGTATACAAGTGTATTTCTGTGTACAAACAGCTTTCTTGAAGTCTCCGAAACGTTAAGGTTGTTTTCAAAGAACTTCTGTATCGTGAACAATGTTTCGTGATCCAAAGACTCGATAGAGCCTTTTTTGAATACCTCACGAAGAAATGTTTCGCACAAAGTGGTTGGAAGGTGATATATGAGCCTTGCAATACCAAGATTGTCGTAAGATACAATGTTTTTATCTGTATCAAATACCTTTCCGACTTCAAGAGCGATCTGAGCTTCCTTAAAGCTTCTTGCAAGATCACGTACACCCTGTATAACTGTTCCGATACCAACGTTCACACGAGTATAGAACTCGCTTGAAAGTGTGTCGGAGATAGAACGTGCAAGTTTTTCAAGATCCTTTGATTCAACACCGTTTGAAACTTCCTTGACCAGAACTACATCTGATTCGGTAATATTGAAAACAAAGTCTTTGTTCTTGTCCGGGAACAGATTTTGTATAACGTCATATGCCGGTACATCGTTTGAAGAAACGATCCTTATAAGCAGAACGACACGGGAGATATCGCTGCTGAAATGAAGCTCACGAGCCTTTACGTGAACATCGCCCGGGAGCACGTTATCAAGTACAACATTTTTGATAAAGTTGTTTCTGTCGTATTTCTCATCATAATACTGCTTGATGCTGGAAAGGGTTATGGCCAGTATGCTTGCGTATTTTGCAGCTACCTCATCGGTACCCTCAACGAAAACAGCGTAATCCGGCTTCATATGTGAGCCGAAAGGCTTATAGGTATAACCGTCACGAACAAATACATCGTGAGACTCCCCAAGGTCCAGAGAAACGAACTCATTGGTGGTTCCTATCTGTGCCAGCTCCGAGCAAGCGATTATGGTGGCATTTTCGTCGATAACACCGATCACACAATCAATGGTATCACGCATCTGATGAACAACGCTCTGAAATAATCTGTTTGACATAGTTATTTCTCCTCTACTTGCATTAAAATTAAACGCATTGTTAAATTGCTGAATGTCCGTATTTCAAAACGGCACAATTTTGTAGTATAACACTATTATAACAAAAAAGAATTCAATTTGCAAGTGCTATATAGTAAAAATGTGCAAAAAAGTTTGTCATTTTTGACAAACAGCCTGCGAGAGACCAAATATATTACAAATTGTAACATATTTGCCCTGTTTATGTGTGAATATTCTGTTAAATCAGCTGGATAAAAGAGTTCCGAGGGTGGACAGACAGAATAATTCGCCATTTTTAGTAACCGTTTTGTAATTTTTAAACTTTTCGTTAACTCGCTGCTTGAAATATAACCGGATATGTGCTACAATAGGAAAAACGAGAAATATAAAGGGAAGTGAGAAAATGGATAAGCTTATAGAAACGGGAAAGATAGTTTCCGTCTTTGGTATCAAAGGTGAGGTAAAGGTGCAGCCCTGGTGCGACGATCCTCAGCTGCTTTGCGAACTTGATACACTATATTACAAAAGCGGAACGCCTGTTGAGATAGAACGTGCAAGGGTAGCTAAGAATATAGTTGTAATGAAGATAAAAGGTGTGGATACAGCTAACGATGCGAATAAACTTCGTAACAGGGTGCTTTATCTTGACCGTGACGATATCGTCCTTGAAGAGGGTGCTTTTTTCATTCAGGATCTGATTGGTCTGAAAGTGATAGATGCCGATAACGGCAGAGAATACGGTATCATAACCGATGTATCCCAGACGGGTGCAAATGATGTATACCATATTAAAGCACCGGACGGTAAGATGTACTATATCCCTGCGATAAAGGACGTTGTAAAGCAGACCGATATAAAGAGCGGAGAAATGCTTATAACACCCCTTGAAGGGCTTTTTGAGGGCGCTGAGGAGGTCAGGTGACGGTGAAGATCGAACACGCAGCGATCTATTATTCAGACCTTGAAGCAGCAAGGTCATTTTATGAAAAATATTTCCATGCACGCAGCGCAAAGATGTACCGTAATGAGAAAACGGGTTTCTGCTCGTATTTTCTTGCTTTTGATGACGGAGCAAGGCTTGAGATAATGTCAAAGGAAAGTATTATCAATAAGCGATCTGCCGATTCTTTGGGATTTGCACATATAGCTTTCAGCCTTGGCAGTGCCGATGCGGTAGACAGCCTGACCGAAAGACTTAAAAATGACGGCTTTACCGTAGTAAGCGGCCCGAGAACAACAGGTGACGGTTATTACGAGAGCTGTATTGAAGACGCTGAGGGCAATAGGATAGAATTGACAGTCTGAAAAGGAAATTGATATGAGAATTGATATAGCAACGCTTTTCCCCGAAATGCTTGAGAATTACCTTTCCCAGAGCGTTGTGGGCAGAGCGAGAGATAAAGGCGTTTTCAGCGTGAAATGCCACAATATCCGTGATTATACCCTTGATAAGCACCGCAGGGTAGACGATACCCCGTATAGCGAGCGCCAGGGTATGCTGATGCAGTGTGAGCCTGTATATAATTGTTTCAAAGCCGTTACCGAAGGCAGAAAACCGCACGTTATATATATGTCCCCCCAGGGGAAAACACTTACCCAGCAAAGAGCGAAAGAGCTTTCACAGCTTGACGATATATTTATCCTCTGCGGACACTATGAGGGAGTCGACGAGAGAGTTATCGAGGAGATAGTTGACGAGGAGGTGTCGATCGGAGATTATGTGCTCACCGGCGGCGAACTGCCTGCACTGGTGCTGGTCGACTGCGTTGTCAGAATGCTTGAAGGTACGCTTTCAAAAGCCGATTGCTATGAGGACGAAAGCCACTACAACGGTTTGCTTGAATATCCTCAGTATACCCGGCCCGAAATATGGCATGATAAAAAGGTGCCCGAGATCCTGCTTTCGGGACACCATGCAAATATACAGAAATGGCGTCACGAACAGGCTTTGATAGCAACTGCAAAGAAGCGTCCCGAGCTCCTTGAAAAGCTTGATCTATCGGCTGAAGATTTAGCAATTTTACACAAATATGACATGGAATAATGCCATGAATCCTTGTTGTTTTGTTGAGAGTTGACAAACTTGTTAAGAACTTTTGGACAATTTGGCTTTTACTTTCTCAAAAAGTGTACAAACAAAACAAAAATATCGTAAATTGTTGACTGGATTTAGTGGAAAGCTACAAAAATGTCGCAAAAATATACTGTTTGTCTAATTTTTGCGTTGACGAAAAGTTTAAACAAGAGTATAATACTATATATGAGAGTGGAAGGGATCTTCGCACTTAAATATAGTGTTTTTATCAAAAGATAATAGTGAAATGGAGAGATTATTATGTTCGTTAAAGACGTTGTTGTTCAGAATCAGGTAGGTCTTCATGCTCGCCCTGCAACTTTCTTTATCCAGAAGGCTAATGAGTTCAAGTCTTCTATCTGGATCGAAAAGGAAGAGAGAAGGGTAAACGCAAAGAGCCTTCTTGGCATTCTTTCTTTGGGTATCGTAGGCGGAACCACTATCAGAATAATCGCAGATGGCTCTGACGAGGAAGATGCAGTAAAGGGTCTGGTTGATCTCGTTGACAGCGGATTTGCTGAGGACGCTCGCTGATTTTTATATTGTAGATGTTTAAGAGATCTGCTTTTTTGCAGGTCTCTTTTTGTTTTTGTTTTATTGTTTGGTGCAAAATAAAAAACCTGCACGGTCACCCATGCAGGTTTAGCATCTGATATGATTATTAGTCCTTGTCAGCCTCTTCTACAGCGTCCTCAGCCTTTTCCTCAGCCTCAGCAGCTGTGTCAGCTGCGCAATCTTCGCAATCGCAGCAGTCATCAAAATCATCATCAAGATCCTCATAATCATAGTCCTCAAGTTCCTTGTGCTTCTTGAAAGCCAAGAAAGCAGCAACTGCAACTGCAACTGCACCAACTAACGCAAGAATCTTAAAAATTGTTGACATAATAAAACAACTCCTTAAATAAAATTTCTAACCCAAATTAGATTACTGTTATTATAACATATAGTCCAAAGAAAATCAAGCACTTTTTGTTCATTTCTTGCAAATTGTATAATTTTTTTTAAATTTTATTGTCTTATATGCTGTTTTCAGATGTTTCCTGTAAGGTTCATAATAATGCTGATCGCTGTAATTGGGGCAGTTTCACACCTTAATATTCGCTTGCCAAGACCAACGGCTGCTGCGCCGTTTTGCGTGCAGATCTCAACCTCCCGGGGGTCAAAGCCGCCCTCGCTGCCTATAAACACGCCGATGGATGAGTTTTCTTTTAGTCCCGCCTGGGAGAGGTTTATGCCTCCTCCTTCATAGCAGATAAGCGGAAAGTCACATTTTCCCAGCTCCGAAGCTGCCTGATCGAAGCTCAGAAGTTCGCTGACCCGGGGGATAATGCCCCTTCCGGACTGTTTTGCCGCCTCAAGAGCGATCCTGTTGAGCCGTTCCAGCTTTTTGTCAAAGCTTTTTTTATCCGGTCTGGATACGCATCTTGCAGTAAGCACAGGACATATCCTGCCTGCACCCAGTTCCACAGCCTTCTGTACGATCATATCCAGCTTATCTCCCTTTGGAATAGCCTGAAAAAGGGTAAGGTTTATATTCGGTTCGCTTTCGCATCTTTTTTTTGATACGATACGGCAAACTACTTCATCGTCCGATATGGTAAGAATATTACAGTAATACTCAACAGCCTGGCAGCAGACAGTTATATCGTCTCCCAGTCTCATTCGCAGGCTCCTGCCGATATGCACCGCATCGGGAGCGGTTATTTTTACGGTTTTATCATCTATATTTGTGCTTGGTACGAAAAAGCGCGGCATAACGAGCCTCCATCTGAAATTGTTAATATTTATCTTTACGAAAAGGTTTTCTACAAATTTAGTATAACATGTTTTTACATAAAATTCAACAAATTTCATACAATATCCCATATCTTTTAATACGAGAATAACATGACTGTTGTAATATAAACACGTGAGATGAATGGATCTCATAAAATGATTTGGTATGATGGCTTTTACCCCAGGCCTTCATATATTGTGCAGCGAAAGCTGCCATTTCTCCCCTATAATTTTTTATTTTTTGGCTCCCACGCTCTGAAGTGGGAGTTTTTTTCTCTTTATTTTCAGAAAGTCAAAACAAAAAGCCGTCCAAAGCTATTGCTTCAGGCGGCTTTGATGTTTTTATCAGAGTTTTGTCACACCGAGCGTGATCTTTTCTCCGTTGATATCCCACTCTTTGGAATTATCAGCGTTTTCACCGTATTTTATCTCCTGTGCAAGTACATCCTTGCTTATCTGATCGGAGTTCTTTTCAACCAGCTTGGCAAGCTTATCGTTTCCGCTGAGGTAAACGGTGATATGATCCATTACCTCAAAACCGGAATCCTTACGCATTGTCTGGATCTTGCTGGTTATCTCTCTTACAAAGCCCTCTTCGATGAGTTCATCTGTAAGGGTCGTGTCAAGGGCAACAGTCACACCGCCCTCGGTAAGGGTGAAGAAGCCGTCTTTTTGCTGTGTTTCAATAAGCAGGTCTTCTTTTGCAAGTGTTATCTCTCCCGTGGAGATGGTCATTTTAAGGAAGCCTGTGCTTTCCAGTTCAGCCATAGCCTTGTGGCCGTCAAGCTCGGTAAGATTATTTCTTATCTCGCCCAGATTTTTTCCGAACTTAGGTCCGAGGGTTTTAAGCTGGGGCTTGAACTTATAATCAACAAAGTCGGAAACATCATCGGCAAACTTAACGTCCTTTACGTTGAGCTCATCTCTGATTATATCCGTGTAGTAGCTGTCAAGCACATGGTCAGCTGAAACATACATAACGCTCAGCGGCTGTCTGTTCTTGAGGTTGGATCCGTTTCTTGCGCTTCTTCCCAGAACAACGATGTCAAGCACCTCATCCATGTCGCTTTCAAGCTTTTTGTCTATCATCTTCTCGTCAACTTCGGGATACAGGCAAAGGTGTATACTTTCCTCGGCTGTTTTGTCAACGCTTCTGACCATATTCTGATAGATCTCTTCGGTGATGAATGGCACCATAGGTGCAGCCACCTTGCAAAGGGTAACGATTGCGGTATAAAGGGTCATATAGGCGTTTATCTTATCCTGGCTCATTCCCTGAGCCCAGTATCTTTCACGTCCACGTCTTACATACCAGTTGGAAAGGTCGTCAACAAACTCCTGCATTGCCTTCGCAGCCTCAGGGATCCTGTAATTTGCAAGGTTTTCGTCAGCAAGCTTTATCATGGTGTTCATTTTTGAAAGCACCCATTTATCCATTACAGAAAGCTTGTCATATTCGATCTTATGCTGTGATGGGTCAAAGTTATCAATGTCGGCATAAAGGATATAGAAAGCATAGGTGTTCCAAAGGGTGCCCATAAACTTTCTTTGTCCCTCGGTAACGACTTTACCGTGGAACTTGTTTGGAAGCCAGGGAGCTGAGTTGGTATAAAAATACCATCTGATAGCGTCTGCACCGTAGGTCTGTAAAGCCTCCATGGGGTCAACGGCATTTCCCTTTGATTTGGACATTTTCTGTCCGTTCTCGTCCTGGACAAGACCCAGCACGATGACGTTCTTGTAAGGTGCTTTGTCAAATATAAGGGTAGAGATAGCCAGAAGTGAGTAGAACCAGCCTCTTGTCTGGTCAACAGCCTCGGAGATGAAATCAGCAGGGAACTGGCTTTCAAAAAGCTCCTTGTTCTCAAAGGGGTAGTGGTGCTGAGCAAAAGGCATGGAACCTGAATCGAACCAGCAGTCGATAACCTCCGGAACTCGCTTCATCTGTTTGCCGCACTTGGGACACTTGATGGTCACAGCGTCAATGTATGGTCTGTGAAGCTCAATATCCTCAGGGCAGTTATCAGACATAGACCTCAGATCCTCGATAGAGCCAATAGAATGTCTGTGGCCGCACTCACACTCCCATATATTAAGGGGAGTGCCCCAGTATCTGTTTCTGGAAATACCCCAGTCCTGAACATTTTTCAGCCAGTCGCCGAAACGTCCCGAACCTATATTTTCAGGTATCCAGTTGATGGTGTTGTTATTAGCGATAAGCCTGTCTCTTACGTCGGTCATTTTGATGAACCAGGAATCTCTTGCGTAATAGATAAGAGGAGAGTTGCATCTCCAGCAGTGAGGATATTCATGCTCAAACTTTGGTGCAGCAAACAGCTTGCCCTGTGCATCAAGGTCTTTAAGCACCTGAGGGTCGGCATCTTTTACAAACATTCCCCCATAAGGTGTTTCAGCTGTCATATTGCCCTTTGCATCAACAAACTGTACAAATGGGAGATCATAGTTTCTGCCTATCCGTGCGTCGTCCTCACCGAATGCGGGAGCGATATGAACTATACCCGTACCGTCGGACATGGATACATAGTCGTCGCAGGTCACAAAATGACCCTTCTTGCCCTGTTTTTCAGCGCTTTCACCGGCGCAGGCGAAAAGCGGTTCATATTCTGTCATTTCAAGATCCTTACCCACGCAGCTTTCAAGCACTTCGTAAGCTGTCTCGCCTTCCTTTGCAAGACTGCCAAGCACCGTATCAAGCAGCGCCTGAGCCATGATATAGGTGTATCCGTCCGCAGCTTTTACCTTGCAGTATGTGTCGGTGGGGTTAACGCAAAGTGCTACGTTTGAAGGCAGGGTCCATGGAGTTGTTGTCCATGCAAGGAAATACTCGTCCTTGCCCTTGAGCTTGAAGCGAACGATAGCGGAACGCTCTTTTACAGTCTTGTATCCCTGAGCCACCTCGTGGGAAGAAAGGGGAGTGCCGCATCTTGGACAGTAGGGAACGATCTTAAAGCCCTTATAAAGCAGCCCCTTGTCGTAGATCTGTTTAAGTGCCCACCACTCAGACTCGATAAAGTCGTTATGATAAGTTACATATGGGTTTTCCATATCAGCCCAGAAGCCAACAGCAGAGGAGAACTCCTCCCACATACCTTTGTACTTCCAGACAGATTCTTTACACATTTTGATAAAAGGCTCAAGACCGTATTCCTCGATCTGGTCTTTTCCGTCGATGCCAAGGGTCTTTTCGACCTCCAGCTCAACAGGCAGTCCGTGGGTATCCCAACCGGCTTTACGTGGGACCATTTCGCCCTTCATGGTGTGGTATCTCGGTATCATATCCTTGATAGCACGGGTGAGAACGTGTCCAATGTGAGGCTTGCCGTTAGCTGTGGGAGGACCGTCGTAAAATACGTATGACTCTCCCTTTGCACGGGAATCAACGCTCTTTTCAAAGATCTTGTTGTCGTTCCAGAATTTTTCGATCTGTTTTTCTCTCTGAACAAAGTTCAGGTCTGTGGAAACCTTTTTGTACATGACCTATCTTTCCTTTCAAGAATATCAATAAAAAAAGCTCCCGCCCCGAAAAAAGGACGAAAGCAAAGCTTACGCAACCACCTGTTTTCATCATACATGATAGTACGACCCCTTCGTAACGAGAAGGACACGGCTCGGCTTACTGTCGTTTTTCAGCCTTGCAACTCGGAAGTGATATTCTGCCCGTTGTACTCGTACCGCACTCACACTCTCAGCGGCTCGCTTTAACTTTCCCCAAGGGCATACTGTCTTCGTCAAAGTCATTCACATATGCAAAAATTATATCACAATCATTCTCCGTTGTCAAGAGCATATTCCCATAATTATGCTCGTTTCCCCACAGTATTTTATTGTAAAGTACAAGAAAATGTGTATTTATATTGACAATAAGGGGTATTTATTATATAATAAAAAGGTATGTAGACACTTTGTGTCTGTTTTTATGGACTTTTGAAAGGAGAGGACCCGGATTGCTTTCTGTTATAATACCAAGCTATAACGAAGAAGGTAACGTTGTAAAGGCTGCGGATGTAGTCTCACAGCTTCTTGAGCAAAACAGCATAGATTACGAACTTATATTTATAAATGACGGTTCAAAGGATAAGACGTGGGAGCTTATAAACGAGCTCGCCACGACCCGTGAGCATATCGTGGGCGTGAACTTTTCCAGAAATTTCGGAAAGGAAAGTGCTATCTTTGCGGGACTTGAAGTTGCAAAGGGCGATGCTTGCGTGCTGCTTGACTGTGACTTGCAGTTTCCGCCGGAGGTCATCATAGAAATGTACAACATCTGGAAGAACAACGATGTTGATGTAGTAGAGGGACGCAAAAAGTCAAGGGGAAGGGAGAACTTTATCTACAAAGCATTTTCTCTTATGTTCTACAAAATGATAAACTCATCCAGCGGACTTGATATGCGTGCTGCCAGCGATTTTAAGCTTATGGACAGGTCTGTGGTGGATTCACTTAATGCCATGCCGGAAAGGCTGACATTTTTCAGAGCCATGTCAAGCTGGGTAGGATACAAGACCGAGAAGATATACTTTGATGTGCGTGACAGAGAGGTGGGAGAAAGCAAGTGGACGGTGAGCAAGCTTGTAAAGTTTGCCCTTAATAATATCACCTCCTTTACCTCTGCTCCCTTGCAGATAGTTACCGTGTGCGGCATAATCACCTTTTTGATATCTGTGATAATGGGTATCAACACCCTTTACAATAAATTTTTCGGTGATGCATCAGCCGGATTCTCAACGGTTATCATCCTTCAGCTTTTCACCTCCAGCATAATCATGTTCAGCCTTGGTATAATAGGGTTTTACATTTCAAAGATATACGAAGAGATAAAACAGCGACCCAGGTATATAATAAAGGATCTTGTACGTAAACAGGATCCTTACAGCGGAGGAGACATATGGAAGAAAGGATAAAAAAAGCTGCTGTTCCGAAAAAGGGCTTTTGGGAAAAAACCAGCTCATGGCTGTATGACAAACGCTGGTATTTCCTTGCTTTTTTCCTGCCCGCAGCAATA
>AUXO011348342.1_pt1 | contig 15177 bp, 7 predicted proteins | sample 768731 | NCBI WGS metagenome assembly AUXO01 (sample SAMN02715735, study PRJNA202380) | gut metagenome | biome: sheep rumen | host: Ovis aries | place: New Zealand: Palmerston North
AAGAATGAGCTGCAGTTCGTAGATAAATGGATAGAGTCTATGAGTGAAGCAGATTATGTAATAGTATTAGATACTGGATCTACTGATGGTACTTATGAGAAATTACTAGAGTATTCTAAATCAAATCCTAGAAAATACATAGTTGCTCAAAAGAAATATAATCCATGGAGATTTGATACACCTCGTAATGATGCTATGATGCTATGTCCTAAAGATACTGATGTTTATCTGAGTACTGACCTTGATGAATGGTTAGAACCTGGATGGTATAATGTATTGGTATCTAAATGGATCAAAGGAATCTCTCAGAGAGGAGACTATACATATGTATGGTCTCATATGTCTGATGGTACTCCAGGTAGAGTATTTATGTATAATAAGATGCATAGTAGAGAGTGGATATGGAAATATCCTGTTCATGAACTATTATGGAACACCGAAACAAAAACAGAATTATATGATGTAAGTGTATCTGTTAATTATGGTAATTCTATAGTACTACATCATTATCCTGATACAAGTAAATCTAGAAGTAATTATCTTCCTCTCTTAGAGTTAAGGGCTGAAGAGAATGAAGATGATTACTATGGATTAATATATTTAGCTCATGAGTATAATTACACTAATAATTTTGAGAAGAGTAATGAGACTCTAAGAAAAGTATTGGATAAATATAATCCTGGTTCTTTAGAAGCTGCTAGTTGTTATCTATTCATGGGTGATAACTACTCTTCTATGAATGAGTATTATGATGCTATTCTTAATTACGAAAAGGCTATATCTTTAGAACCTACTTATAGAGAACCTTATCTTAATTTAGCTAAGTTATATATAGATAATAATAAATATGAAATAGCTATAGGATATATTAAACAAGGACTAAAAGAATCTTATAGACATTATACATGGTTAGAGAGAGATAGATCTTGGTTAGATGAACCTTATGATCTACTAAGTCTAGCATACTATTATAATGGAAATAAAAAAGAATCTCTTCTATATGCTGTTAAGGCTTATAGCTTAAACAGATCTGATGAAAGACTAAAGAATAACTTAGAAGAGATTCTAAAATCTATGGAAGATAAAGATTTCATCTAAATAAATATACAGCTGGGGTGTTTTGCTCCAGCTGTAATTCTTTTTATTTTCAGTTATATATTATAGTATTGATAGAGGGTATGCTATCAATACTATTATAAAGGGGATAATACTAATGAGTGACGCAGAATACTTATTCAGAGAATCAATAAAAGAAAAGAAAGGTATGGTGAGTGGGGCACATCATACCAAAGGAAAAGTAAAAAGAAATGGTACTCCAAGAGATCTCGATGTATCTGCCAAAGAATACAAAAAGAAGTGTGGGCAGGTAAAAAAGTTCTCTATCAACATGCCAATGAAGCTGGAAGAGTTCAAGACTCTTCCAGAAGATTTACAGGCCGAATATATTGACAGACTGCTCAATGTCTTCCATATGAGCAGAGACATTATATCCAAGATGTTTGGCTGCAGCTATCCTACTGTGGCCAACATCATCAAGAAATCTGGTGTGAAGTATTCTGGCAATAAATCCACCAGATACAAGAAGTATCATGATGATTGGAGAAACTTCTTCAGCAGAGATGAGAGATTCTCCTCCATCATGGAGTCTGAGGATAAAGTGTCTGAAGAAGTGGAGGTTAAAAGGCCGATGATTATTTCCTCCACTATCCAGATTACTGCGTCTGGATATTCTGACATAGCTGAGCAACTTCTCAGCTATGTAGATCAGGATTTCCCTGGTGATGAACTTATCATCAGGGTTATCAGGAAATAAGTCTTCATGGGGATGGGTTAAAATCCATCCCCAAATGCTTTATTTTTTATAGATTAAGATACATATGTACTATTTTAACATTCAAGTAAATACTCTTCATTTGGTTTATATAAGGAGTGAATATGTAATATGTCTTCAGGAAGATTTCCAGTTAGACCTCTTGAATATAAAGATAGAGATAAAGCTGTACCTAAGGAATTGATCGTTGACTATGAAAATAAAACTATCTACGCTTCTGATGGAAATGGTAATATTATTCCTTTTGATAGTGGTCCTATCGGTCCTGCTGGCCCAACAGGTGCATTAGGCCCCACAGGTGGACCTGGTCCTACTGGTGGAACCGGTGCTGTCGGACCTACTGGGCCTACAGGTGTTCAAGGACCCACTGGTATGATTGGACCTACTGGTATTATTGGACCTACAGGTGCTCAAGGCAATGTAGGACCTACAGGACCAACTGGTAAACAAGGACCCACGGGAGCTATTGGACCCACAGGTAAAGTAGGACCTACTGGTGCTGGTACTACTGGACCAACTGGACCAACCGGATCTCAAGGCCCTCAAGGTAAACAAGGACCCACTGGAGCTCAGGGTATACAGGGAACTACAGGAAAACAGGGACCCACAGGTGCTACTGGAGCTACTGGCGCAACTGGTGCTAAAGGACCTACTGGACCTGCTGGAGCTACGGGTGGAACTGGTGCTACTGGTAAACAAGGACCCACAGGTGCTAATGGTGCTGCTGGCTCTCAAGGTAAGCAAGGACCTACTGGAGCTACAGGTGCTCAAGGTAAACAAGGTCCTACTGGTGCACAAGGACCTAGTACAGTATTTGTTGCTGGTAATACTACACCAACAGCTGCACAAAGATCTCTCTTTTGGATTGATACTACTGCTGTAACAGGTGGTTTAAAATATTGGAATGGATCTTCTTGGGTTCATGTACCTGTTGCTTATAGCACCTAATATATAGAAAGGGATAAAGGACTCATGGTGGATTACAACAACCCAAATATTATAAGAATACCGGAACAACTTTCTAATTATATTAATAGATTATATTATGAGAAAATGAGAACAATAGATTTAATGAATACTATTGATAGGAGTTTTACAGACTTCACAGATGAAGAATGGAATGACTCCTATCAATATTTTGAAAATAAATTAAATGAAGCTATATTGTCTTATGATATAGCTATAGATTGGGTTAAAGAAGAATATAAAGATGCTTTAGGTTGTTCCCCTTGGGAAATTAACTTTGAATACTCTTGCATTCTTCTTAATGGATATAAAATTACAGATAGAAAACAACCTGTAGAGTATGGTAATCAATTATCACTTTTATATGATGATTATGAAAATAATAATGAACCCATGAAAATAGGTGGTAATTTCTGTAGAAATATTACTCTTCAGCTAACAGATGACTGTAATATGAGATGTACATATTGCTATCAGCATGAGAAGGGTAATCATAAGATGTCTTTTGAAACAGCTAAGACATTTATAGATCTCATTCTAAATTCAGATGGGAAAGTTAGTAGTTATATAAATGCTAATAAAGCATTAGGATGTATCTTAGACTTTATAGGAGGAGAGCCTCTTCTTTGTACAGATGTAATGTCTAAGATTTGTAAATATTTCATTGGAGAAGTCTTTAAAAGAAAGCATAGATGGGCTATTAATTTTATGATTTCTATGTCTTCCAATGGGCTACTCTACTTTGAACCAGAGTTCCAAGAATTTGTAAGACTTCATAAAAATCATCTTAGTTATGGTGTAACTGTAGATGGAAATAAGACTCTACATGATTCTTGTAGAAAAGATAAAAATGGTAATCCTACTTATGATAGGGCTATGGCTGCTGTAAAAGATTATACTGCTAAAACAGGACAAAGTATAAAAAGTAAAGTTACACTTTCTCCTGATAATGTTGTATATCTTACAGAAGCTGTGATATCACTCATTGAAAATGATTATAAAGATATTATGATGAATTGTGTGTATGAAAAAGGTTGGGAGATTAAACATGCTACAATTCTTTATAATAGACTAAAAGAACTAACCGATTGGTTAGAGAAGAATAATCATCTAGATGATATTTATATATCCATGTTTGATGATCATATTGGAAAACCACTGCCAGAAAGTGAACTTCAGAATTGGTGTGGTGGTTTAGGATTAATGCTAGCAATGGATTATAAGGGAGATATGTTCCCATGTATTAGATATATGGAAAATTCTGTTGGTAATAATCAAGAACCATATATCATTGGAAATCTAAAAGATGGTATTAATTGTAATCCTGAACATTGTGCTAGAGTTGAATGTATGTCTAAAATAGATAGAAGAACTCAGAGTACTGATGAGTGTTTTTATTGTCCTATAGCATCAGGATGTGCATGGTGCTCTGGATATAATTATGAAATATATGGTACTCCAAATAAGAGAGCTACTTTTATTTGTGAGATGCATAAAGCTAGAGTATTAGCTGCATACTATTACTTTAAAAAGAAAGGTAATGAAGAATTTAAATTAAATATTCCTGAAGAGTGGGCAGTGCCTATTATAGGGAAAGAAGAATATGAAAGGTTAAAGGTGATGTAATTGGCTTTAACTTCAGGAACTCTCTTAACTGCTGCAGATTTTACAGCGTTAAAAAATAGAATAGATGCAGAATGTAGAAAGAGAAATGGAACAGGATCTGTTTACAGTTTGCCTGATAATAGTGCATATCAATATGTGTCGAGTACTGCTCCTCTAAAAGACAGAAAAGCTATTCAGGAGCATTATTCCAAAATTGTAAGTCAGGTATCTTATATAAAAACATTATCAGATACGAATTTACCAAACTATAAGAGAATAGATTCTAATGCTTTAACAAAAGTATCTAATGAAATTAAAGCATTAGAGAATATTGCTAAAGGCAGTAGTGCTGATTTTGCTGGTAATACTGGATGTAAATCATCTTGTACTGGACTATGTTATACTACTTGTACAGGAACTTGTGTAGGAACTTGTACTGGCAGCTGTATTAATGGCTGTACTAGTTGTACAGGAACATGTACAGGAGGTTGTCAGGGATGTGGCTCCGGATGTGCTAGTACTTGTACAGGAACTTGTAAAACAGATTGCGCTCTAGCATGTGCAGATGAGTGCACTGGCGCTTGTAGATTAAATTGTACAGGTACTTGCTATGCTGGTTGCGCCAATGACTGTGATACATCTTGCACAGTAACATGTGGTCAAAATTGTTCTAGACAATGTATGAGTGATTGCACACATTCTTGTGGTACAGCTTGTAGTAAAGCTTGTGGTAGTGGATGTGCATTAAGTTGCACAGCAGCTTGTCAAAATAACTGCCAGGTTACATGTGTATCTGGATGCGCTTGGCCTGGATGCGTAGGGGGCTGTAGTGGAACAGCATCATAAAAATAATAAAAGTAGGTCTTCATTGACCTACTTTTATTTATATTGATTCTAATGGGTTGAGTTCAACATAGTAGTAAAATACTTTAAAAATTCTACTGATGTGGAGGTATAATATAAATGTCTAAAACAATTGCCGGTACTTATCTCTATTCTAAATACGGAGAATATGAGAAAGCGATTTTCGATTTCGCTATGAATGGTGAAATTGTAGATAAGAAAGATCCTGGATTTGAAGAGATCGTTCATGATGTAAAAAGAAGGCAGATCTCTTCAGCTCTATCTAAGATTCTTATGTCTGATAAAGTTATTCTTCTTATGGGTAAGAGACTTCCTAAGCCTTTTAAGGTTAATTGTATTAAAGATATTAGGAATGGTTCTAAGAAGGATAAGAAGATCTATATTGATTGCTCTGATATCTTTTCTATTAATAAAGAGACTGGTAATATTAAGTGCAGAGATATTGATATTCTGATTGCTTATCTAGCTTCTGCTATGGTAAACTATATCTATTATATTAATGACTCTATGCTAGTAAATTCCAGTAGTCTCATTGAACCTGCAACTAGGTGTTTTGCTAAGCTATTTACTCATGTAGTAGATTATCTGTGCAAGATTTCTACTATCAGTGGTGCCAGAAATAAGTGCATGTATATGGCTTCTATGTATTTCCTCTGCAATATTGTTGGTAAAGATCCTAATAGTGATAGTGTTAAGGGTCTAGCTTGTAAGATTGCAGAGATTTCTAATAGAGAAGCTGATATGATTGAGCTCCAGATCAATGAAGATGCTTTTGTAAATATTAAGTTCTTCTGTGATAATCTGGCTAATGTAATGAAGATCTCTAAGATCTCCTTTGATGTTATCGTAGAGAAATGGATGTATCTCTATGGTGAAGGAACAGTTTTTGCTCTAGAGCATTTCCCCAGTTTTGCAACTATGATGCTTGATGCATATGTGGGCTGCTATATCAATAACCAGAAGACAATTGAGAAGATCACTGGTAAAGATATGGTACAGTTTGCTAAGGAAATTCTGAATATTGGAAGTGAGGTAGTATGAAACCTAGAAGACCCACAGAGTTTGAGGTCTTTAACTCCAATGTAAAACAAGCTATAATCAAATCCGACAGTGTCACTGAGGATGTTCAAAAAAGTAGAATCCCTTTTAAGCTAGATACTTATCTTGGGACTACTAATAACTACTTCTCAGATAATGGCACTCAATATATAGATGGTAAACAGGATATTGTCTTCAGATTTTCCAGTATACCATTCAGAACAAATGCTTACAGTAAGTTACAATCATCTACTTATTGCAAGCCATTTGTTAAAGCAGGTTCTAGTGTTTATGGAGATGGGGTTAAGAAGTATTATTCTTCCCCATCTTTTTCTGATAGTGGAACACCTCTTGGAGTTAATAGATACCTCTATACAGAAATTAGTGGAAACACTATTAATTATTATTTTTTAGGTGATGGTACTGACTATACAACTGTTGGTACTAAGTATTATATTAGGCCTAATGAGGTAATAAATAACTATCTAGTCCCATTTACAATTGCTTGTGTAGAGGATAAGATTATTTATCCTGTACTGGTTTTTGTAGGTGGTTATTTTGTTCCTTGGTCTAGGTGTTATTTCGCTGTATCTTATGAAGAGTTTAAGATCTATATTGATATGACTGATCTTAAAACTGGTCCTAATACCTATCTTGTAGATGAGGTAAAGAAAGGACTTATTACAGGAGATACAAACGCTATATTCTATATGCTTCCATTTGAAGTAAATTATAAAGAGAATACTACTTATGCTAATGTAGACCAAAGTAAGACAATCTTTTCTTTTGATTCTTATGGAAGATCTATAATGACTTATGGTGGTATTAATAGTAACACCAAAGGTACTTTCATTGAAGCACTTATCAATATTAAGAATATTTATGATGTAGACCCAGATAATATTTATGACCAGGTATCGGATCTCTTTTATTGTGAGGTAAACTCTGGTGAAAGAGGAGCAAATATACTGGGTAAGACTCTGGTAGATTTTAATAAACTAGATAGAATGAGAAAGATCTTCCCCAATAATATTATTGTATTCAATAAAGATAATGAGGAAGATAATCTTAATGCAAAACTCTGTACTGATACTATTCGTATCTATAATAATATAGTCTATGTTGGTAGTGATGGCAAAACATACTATGACCAGCATATTAAAGTATTCTTCGATTCTAATAGTGCTCTAAGCTTAACTAACTTAGAGTTTGTTTCACAAGATTGGCTACAAAAATACACTGATGCTCTTATTAACTTCTATATCACCTATGGAATTAACTATGCTGATAGTGGTGAGATTGATGTTCCAACTAATGAAAATAAGCCTATTGGATTAAAGGTTGTTGATGGCATTCTCAATGCAGAATATGATCCAGCAGCTTCTGATAGTTATAATCTTCCTGATCCTACTCAGCTTGGTTATACTATTAAAGAAGGTATTCTCTGTCTTGAGTTTGATGAACTAAATCCAAACAGCAATGTTATTAATGATAATTATATCTCTGAACAGTTAAACTCTGGGTCTCTTCTTGTAAGAAGTTCCATTGATATGGATACTTATGACTTTGATGAGCTTAACTGTTATTATTATAAAGCTGAAGATAACAGCTATACCCAGCTTCCTATAAACAAAGCTACTTTCTTTAATATATACAATAAAGTCTACCATCAGGATGTCTATAATAGAAATAAGGGTAAGCTTCCTATGATGGATCAGACAATTGTTGAAGATCAGACTTTTGAAATTAAAGATATTGGTACTCTTACTTCTATCAATAATTATTACATAGGACAAAATCTTACTCTAAAAACTATGACTTTCAATGATGATATTTTCATTGATAAGCTTAATAGTATAGAGCAAGATCCTATTGGTAAATTTAAATTAGTTTATGTTGCAACTAATCCCAGGAATGATAGATATGGTTATACTACGATAGATGCAGATCTAAATCCTGGTTCTACTATTGATCCTGATAGTCTTAAGATGAGATCAGCTAAGTTCATAATAGACTTTATGAAAGATGATGTGGATTCCGATCTTGGACTAGAGGTTGGTTATAAAGGATACCAGTATAATGCTAAAATAACTCAGACTGTTTATACTAGTTATACATATAGTGCTGTTGCTATCAATATAGATGACTATACTGATAGTAATGGTAAACTATTACGTCCTGTAGAGGTTACTCTTGATAGTGAGCATAATTCTTTCTATTTCTTAAGAGGCTCTACTAGATACTATGTAAAAGAGTATTCTAATGAATATTATGATTCAACTCAAGAAAGAGTAGTAAATAAGACTGGAACTTATTTACTTAATAAAGAATATTTAGACTTCTCTGGCTTAATGACTATTCTGTATGATGAAGATTCACAAGTAGTCAATGAAGCCAGGATGAATAACGTACAACTTTCAAACAGTGTAATTACAGTGGAGCCTAATAGCACTTCTACTGTAAATCTCACTGATGTTGATCTAAAGATAGATACAGGTCTTTATATCTCTAATTTTGATTATGGTATTGATCCTATAATTACAAACTTTGTTGCAACAGAAGGTGGATCTCTTACTTATGAGAACACTGGAGCTACTGTAACTGTTTCTGATGAGGATCTACTATATAATACCTTTGGTAATAGAGTAGGTACATATATCTTTGAGTATATACCTGACTCTGCTCAGTGGATGGTAAATGGATCATTCTCCTTCTCCAACCTTAGTGAGTGTGGTATTACTTATAGTGGTACTAGTTCTTTTACTATAGAAATTAAAGTAGATACATATCCTAGTTGGGCTACATGTAATTATTATTGGGATGAAGAACAGCAAGAATATATTATAGATATCATTGACTATATTGACGATATTACAGAGCAGTATGGTATTGTTTTCGATGGTATTTGTAATGTAGAAGATATTCTTTCTATTACTTATAAGAAAGTAATTACAGGTCTTGTAGAAGAGACTTATGATGAAGATGCTGAAGATTGTCAGCATGTTGTTAATGAATATCTACAGATGGAATTGATAGATGGTGTTACTAATATCACTTATAACAGCTATCTTATTGATAACACTGTAGATCCTTATAAAGCTTATCCTGGTAGAATGGAATTTGTATTTAACCAGGGTCCTAATAACTGGACTGTAACTGTATATAGATATATTTCTGATGATATCATTTACAAGAGTGGATTTATATATGATAGTCTTGAAAGTTTTGCTATAGAATATGATGGTACTCCTGTTGATGGAGATAAGATCATTGTATACTATGAGCCTCCTGCATTCCAGTGGAATATATATAGAAATATTAATACCAATACTGATAGTTTCATTGATGGGTATGTTTACTCTGAAGAACCTATGGAGGAAAATATTAATATTTCTGATTATGGTGTTAGTACTAAAGCTACTATCACTCAAACTAGTATTATTAATGCTAAGATTTATAATGAAGATATGCTTGCAGAGAAGCTATATGGTGTATCTGGTACTTATATCTTTACATATAATGGATCTCTACAGAAATGGACCTATATGAATGATATCATCTCTTCTATTAGAGATTATGGTATTGATATCAATGGGTCTATTCCTAATGATCAAGATTATATTATCATAGAACTTAATACCACTAATAGTCCTTCTTGGATGGATTCTATGTTTATAACTCTATATGAGATTGGTCCTAACTGCATAGAATTCCCTGATGGTACTTACTATAATAAAGAAACAGCTATTCCTATTATCTTTGAATCTTATGGTGTAGATATCTCTGATTATCTTCTCACCATTAGTGGTAATGATAAGATTATTATTCAGTATCATAACGCTGTTAAGATTCCTAGATATGTATTGAATCTGCTTATTAATAAATTCAATTACTTTGATACTTTCCAAACAAATGAGTCTGATGTAGAGGATACTTATCTTCCTGCATATGAGACTTATAATGATAAAATAACTGACGAGTTTAAAAACTATAAGTTATACGAGTACGAACTCAGTACTATGCTCTTAAATAACCAATCTATCATGGATAACTATCTCAAGAATAATTTTGGTTATAATATGAGGATAGCTGAGTATACTAGACAGTATTTAATCAATGAAGTTGCAAAGCTTATTAACAACAAGTATTATATAGATATACCTGTCAAAAATAGGTATGCTTATATGATGGACTTTGAAAATATGTTCTTGAACTTCTATACCAATGATAATCTTACAAGAGATATTACTTCTAATATCTTTAGATATCAGTTGGGTATAGATAAAACTTCTGGAGACAAGACTCCTATGGAGTTTATGTTCTTCGATAATATTGATAATAGTCAGTATACAGCTAGATTTAGTGAGACTGATAAGTTCAGGAAGTATGATTCTAGTATCATCAATGAGAATATGAGGTTGTATACAACTACTATTCCTGAAGATAATGAATTCATATATCCTGAATCTGAAAATGGTCATCCTATTGATATGAGCTTTGGTATTAAATATACCATTAATAAAATAAGATATAAAGGTATCCTAACTCCAGGGAGTAGTGCAAGTAATACCATCTACACTCCAGCTGCTGGTAAAGGAGACTTTTATTATCTAAAGAATAATGGCTATGTAAATGGAGTATATGTCAATGCTTCTAGCTATAGACTACTGCTCTGTATTAAAGATACTTATAATGCTGAAGAAGCACTATTCGATGAACTTAAACCCAGTACTGATAGTTCTACAAGTTGGTTACTCATTAATGGATCTGATCTAATTGATGGGCTAACTAATGACTATTCAATGCTGGTATTGGATCAAGAATATATTAATGTAACTCTAGAAGATGATACTAAGTATGATACAGATCTTACTATAGTATCTAATAATAGATTCATGTATCGCCAATTCCAGTACATTGAGCCTACTGGAGATTACGGCGCTATTGATAATGATAGAAACAGCATAGTACTGCATGATCCAGATACATTCGAGGATATCTTTAAGTACTGTGATGATGTTTCTAGATATATGGTATTTATAGCAGAAAAGACAGGTAATACTCATAGTGAATACAGATATATCTCCTCTGACCAATATAGAGTATCTATCCCCAGTTACTTCAATGCTCCTTATTATAAGAGGAAGATGTTCTTCACTTTTGATGTGCCTGATGAATCTTATATTGCAGTTTTCTATCTTCCTATTACCATGCAGACTGTAGACTTTAAACTTAGAGCAGCCTATCAGGATGGATCTGTCATCTTTGATATAAACTATGAATCTAAGAAGGATGTACATCTAACCCTTAATAGTGAGCTCTATATGGTCTTTGCTGATGGTAAGAAGATTCCTCAGTCTTGGGTCAAGAAGATTGGTCCTGACAGACTGAGTATTAGAGATCCTAATAATACTGGGTCTATCTCTTATAACAATATTTCTATTGTAAGATATCTACCTACTACCATAGATGCTAGGTTTGATACTTATATAGATTCTAATGAACTCACCACTATAGGAGAATTTGATCCTACCAGTCAAGAGTTCATGAAGTATATTGTTAAGGTAGGACTTAATAAGAGAGATTTACTTAATCTAATTGAGAAGCTAGCATATAGACATAGATTTGCCAGTATGGGCACTAGTTATTATATTGATGATACTCTCACTCTTAATAACTATGGCTATGGTATGTCTGAGTTTGTATACTGGCTCTATAATGATACATCTATGACTCCTGAGGAGAAACTGGGTGCATTCAATTATGATGCTATTGAAATGAGCGATGTGAACTCCTTTGCTGACAATAATAGATTCATTGAGTCTACTATTAAGCTCATCAGAGAGTTTTACATTGAGAATACTTTGGTTCCTTATAATACTCATGAGCATGTAGCTCCTACATTCTCTGATCATGATAATATAGCTGCTAAGTCTGAAATTTTTAGCGGTAGCTCAAGATATGCTAATGACCCAAGAAATACTTATATATATCCTGTATTACAGGACTATCGTTTCGACGTTATTTATGGTACCTATAATATTCATAATCTTACAACTAACGGAAATGCTGTTATAGATCCTGGTGAAACAGAGTATAGTTTCTATCTGTATTCTGTAAATAATAGTATTCTGCCTGATCATATTATTATCAAGATAGATCGTACTGGTGAAGTGCTGATTGATGGTAGAGATTATTACTATAATAAGCTGAGTGGTCAAGTTATTATCTACAGTATTGTAGATAACTTTACTGTTACAGCTTATGGTGAAATAGTCTCTTACATCGAAATGATCAGTGGACCCAATAAAACACATTACTATAACACAGAGACATTTATGCCTGATGGTATTGAGATGATAGTTCATTGGACTGATGGATCTTATGAACCTGTTGAAGAGTTTACATGGACCCACTACAAAGAACTATTAACTACAGATATCACAAGCATTACTATTATTTATCAAGAAAGTGAATTCTATAACTATACTATAGACATTCCTATTACTGTAGAAGAAGCAACACCTAGCCTGAACTATGTGATGGATATTGGTGGTACCTATTATGTAATAGGAAATGGAACCAATGGATCTGGTCTAATGAAAGATTCTGAAGATCAACCAATAGTTCCAGATGATGGTATTATTGTAATTCCTGATACTATATATAGTGTAGAAAATGATGTTATATATCCTGTAAAGGTTATTAAAGCCGGAGCATTCAGAGATATAGAAGGTATAGATATTGTAAACTTTGGCAACAATATTTATGATATTGAAGACTATGCTTTCTCTGGTTGCTCTGTTATTACTCTAAACTTTAACACTACTCTATTGACTATTGGAAATGGAGCATTCTCTAACTGTGTCAATCTGGAAAATGTCAGTATACCTAGCTCCGTTGTGTCTATTGGTATCAGTCTATTCAGAGGTTGTACAGGTTTACTGAGTGCATCCGTATCTAATGGTCTTACTTATCTGAGTCAAACTATGTTTGAGGGCTGTACATCACTGGTTTCTGTTAATATATTTACTTCGGTAATATCTATAGGAATGGAATGCTTCAGTGGTTGTATTGCTCTTGAGAATATTACTCTTCATGATAATATTACATCTATAGGTGCCAGAGCTTTCTATCAGTGTTCTGCTCTTGCCAGTATTCATATTCCTGTAAATACAGATCTGACTACTATTCAGGAGAGTACATTTAAAGAAAGTGGATTGACATCTATATTGATTCCTAATAATATTACAACAGTGGAAGGTAATGCATTTGCAGATTGTACAAATTTGACAAGTGCAACTTTCCAAGATCCTGATGGTGATGAGAGACCTGGTATCAATAATCTAGGTGTTCTCATATTTAATAATTGCACAAGCCTGGTTAATGTTGTATTTGGATTTACAGCCTCTGTTGATAAGTGCACTACTAGTGAGATAGCTTGGTTCAAAGGTTGTAACTCCAGTCTAGTTATTACTGTTCCTTCTACTGTATATGATCCTCCTGTTGATCTTACTGAGACCAATTATGGTGAATACTGGACTTATATAGATGATGGAACTAATGCAACATATCATAATTGATTAACATTTAAATAGGTCTAAATCTATTAAATCATGTAATTAAAGAAAGGAAAATGTTGATATGTCTGTTTTTATGCCACTACAGAAGATCCTTTGCTGGAAACAGCCTGATGGGAAATATAAAGTAACTTTCATTAAGGCATACAGCGAAGAAGTTCCTATGGAACTAATTGCTGATGCTACTACTGAGTATGACGTAACTTATCGTAATGCTAGTGGAGCTTCTGCTTCTCTGAGTAGTCAGGCTTTCAGTAGTATTGAATGCTCTGATGGTAGCAGTCCTGATCAGTATTGCCAGTGCATTGATGAAGGGTTCTATCACAGTCTGCCTGATTCTGTACGGAATGATGAAGTAGATAACCTTGTTAAGCTTCTGCTCGTCTATGGTGAATCTACTGACACTGTCACTGTTGATGACAGTGGTATGGAGTCTGGTGCAACTGTTGCTGTTGATGACGACGATTTTCTCGCCGCTGTTGGTAACAAGAGTGGTAGCTGGCTCTTCACTGCAGTTCTTGATGAAGATGAAAATGTGGTATGGAAGCTCAATGACAAGGTTGTTGATCCTACTGATTATGCCATTACCATCACTGGTGATGCAGAAGAAGGTGATGCAATCATTGTAACTAATAAACATGAGATTGGTGACAACATTGCTGCTACCGATGTTCTGGATGTAGTAGTTTCCGAGTAATCAAACACTATAATGGGTGATAGAGTTATCGCTCTATCACCCATTTATATTTAAATTTAATTACATAATATATCTTAAATAACTTAAAAATAATCAATCTGAGAATAAGAGGAGTTTACTTTTATGGCCGAGACTATAATTAATAAAAATGCTGGAGAAACTTTTATTTCAGATTATCAAAGATATGCTATTTATACCATATATAAGAGAGTTCTTCCTGGTATTAGAGATGGACTCAAGTGTGTTAATAGAAGAATAATCTATTCTATGTATAAGGATACTAAAGTGTATCCTGGTTCTTCTACCAGAAAAGCTAAGTCTGCAGCTGTCATTGGTGATGTAATGAAGAAGTATCATCCCAATGGCAATACTGGCATTTATAGTGCCATTATGAATATGGGATCTTGGTATTCTTGTAAAGTACCATTGGTCTTCAGTCAGGGAAATATGGGATCTCCTCAGGGAGGTCCTGATGAAGCTTCTAATGAGAGATATACAGAAGCTGGTTTAACACAGTTTGCTTATGATATCTATATTGATGATATCGTAAAGAGTCAGAACTGTATTGACTATACTGAGAATTATGATAATAGCTG